>Ga0209537_1000140_pt1 | contig 82053 bp, 62 predicted proteins | sample BioPla4DNA1_FD_187698 | JGI IMG/M metagenome (GOLD analysis project Ga0209537, IMG submission 187698) | Biogas fermentation microbial communities from Germany - Plant 4 DNA1 (SPAdes) (version 2) | ecosystem: Engineered > Bioreactor > Anaerobic > Digestate | place: Bielefeld, North... | reverse complement strand
TCACATGATTATCTGATGCAGAGCTAGCTTTGTACCAGAATGATACCTCATAGGTCTCGCCTGCTGTTAGCTCAAAGCATCTACTAAATAACCAATCTCCATGACTATTAGTTGTACTATTATTGTATACAGCACTGTAGTTACCACTATGTGCGTCGCCTGCAGCTGGAAATACCCAACTATATCCATCATTACCTATATCCAGTGCACTAAAATATCCATACGGTTCTGTGAGCTCAAAGCTCATAGTATATGGTGATACTACTAAATTATATACATCAGAAATCCTTATATCCAAGGTATCATTATTCCTATTTGCATCATTAGCACATGATACATATACCTGCAAGCTATGCTCTATAGCTGGATCTATAGTAATATTTGTACTAAAAGTAAATTGTGCTGCATCAAAACTATTTAAAGAAGTTGTAAATGTTTGTGTAACAGGTGTTGCACCATCAAAAATATAAGCTGCATCAAAACTAGTTATCTGATCTGTTCCCATATTTACCACTGTAAATTTAACTGGTGTATTACCACTATATTCACAGCCGTGGATAGTATTGTCTATAGATGCTAACTTAAGATTTATAGGTAATAGCTCTACCTCATCAGCTCCTATACTTGGTATTGGATATCGTGGATCTCCATCTATATCTGTATCAATGTCTGGTATAGGTGTACCCATACTAGATAAATCTGAATTGGAAGTATGCAAATCTGTATTAGATGTAAATTCGGGATCTACATTTATACTATGGACATCTTTACCTGTAGCTGCGCGTAGACTTGCTAAGGTTGTTTGATCTTCATCATTAAAATATCCTAAGACGCCTTGTAAGCCACTTACATAATAATCATTATAATCTAAATATGTATAAGCACTAGGAGATGCTAAACTATATATTGCATATGCCTTAGCACTAGTATTACCAGTATTTATCATACTATTAGCAAAAATATTATTTCTTATATCTAATTCTGAGCTATTAGCATCTGCGAAAAATGCACTCGTTATAGTAGCACTTGAACGATTATAATCACCAAATAAATTTACTGAGTTGAAATATACTTTATTTATATTACTATACCTAATGACTATACCTGCCATCGAGCTGCCTGTAATAGTAGTATATCCATCACCCTGCATATCATAGATCATGTTATTAGCTATCAGTGCATTGTCGCTATAATATGCCTCTATACCGTGCCCACCATAACCAGCAGTACCTGTATATTTTACAGAATGTATTAAGTTATTCATCACAGTTGCTGTATCAATATGATAAAGATAAATACCTTGTGGTGTAGATGAAGATGTAGTAATATTATAAATGTGATTATTATTTACTAATACATTATTTGCATAATATAAATATACTCCACGCTGTGTAATAAAGCTATCAGTACTATCACTACCAAAACTACTATTAGTTATGTAAATCCTTTTAGCTGGATTGGCAGAAGTGCCGTAAGCATAAATGCCATTATATGATTTTTGTATATTAACATTATCTATTACTATGCTATCATTATCTGATCCTGATGCAGTGGCTGATGTAGAACCTCCAATGAAAATACCGCTAGTAGTACTACCATTATGTCCAGCTTCTATATTTACATTTTTAATAATTACTCTTTCGCAGCCCTGTCCTACTCCACTACTAGCTATATGTATAGGTGTATGCGACCCACTTGCAGCGGTATGCTTGATAGTTAGATCTCTACTGCCAGAGCCGTCTCCAGAACCATCTATTATTATATCATGAGTAGCTAACAGTTGTATTGTATAGTATGTAGCATCTGATTCGATAGTTACTTGTTTGCCATTTTGTGGTTTTATTGTTAATGTATTTGTAGATGATAAGCCTGGCAATTCACCTATTATTATAGAACCTTGATACAGTGTATCTACTAGCTCTATTGTTACTGGTCCTATCATACCACATGTACCAATCTCTGTAAATGCATCTGCTACATTATTAAAATTTGTACCTCCTGTTGGTTGTGAGCTATCTATCGTATATGTACCAGAAAAACCAGCTGTACAACAATGCAAACTTACATTTGCAGTATCATTTGACTGATTTTCATCAGTTACTCCATTAGGATTTTCTGTCCATGCTTCTATGACTACTGGACCAGCAGAAAAGCTAACTCCTGTAGCAAATGTGATTTCTCTCACTTCATCTGTTAGCATTGTTCCTGTCCAACTATATGGAGTCTGCTCTACTCCATTTATTTTATATTTAATAGTAAAACTTGTTAGTGTATCATTTCCAAAATTTTTAAATATACCTTTTATATTATATTGATTTGTTGAATATAATACACCACTGGGCTCTGTGATTGCTATAAATTGCACATCATTATCATGTAATGGCACTTCAAAAGAAATTTGTATATTTGGTCTATTAGCAGTTCTTGTCCCTGTACCAGGTATTGATGGATAACTGTCATCTTGATATTTATATAAGCCGGTATTTGTCTTTGTTGTATAGCTAAAAGTAGGATATCCAGAAGCATAGCTACCGTCATTATTTATCCATACTATTAATAATGAATTATTCCCAGAATAATCGAATGGTACATCCAGCTCAAACTCTTTCCATCCTCCTCCATTCCAGGTATAAGAAAATGGCCCTTTCACCCTAGTGAGACCTACTGTATCTATTAGACTTGTAGATGTAAATTCAGTATATGGCACTTCTCCCATATATATTATTTGATTATCTGTTATATAATTATTAGGTGTATTACCTACATAAAATTGTATTTTTCTTATTGGGCCTGTAAAATTAATTTCATTTGAAGCATAAATCATTCCACCATAAGTGTAATCATAGTACCCATATAAAGGGAGATAAGACGTCGTACTAGTACCAGTACCGATGGTAATATCTTGAGTTAATACACGTTTAGTGAAAAACCATTTAGATAATGTAGCCATATTATGAGCTGAAGAGTTATCTATTGCTTTTATAGTGTAATCTATATGCGTATTATATGCCTGTGCTGGAATAGTAGCTTCATATGTAGAACCACTAGTATTTGTCATATCTACACTATCAATAGTACTATTTATAGTCCATATCAGTCGTGCTGTTTGTATACCGCTAGCATCTGTTATACTAGCTTTGATAGTGTAGGGACCAGGATTATTCAAAACAGTATCTTGATATATCGGAGATAATAAAGTTATAGTAGGAGGTGTAAGCTCACTAGCTGCTGCCTGTATTTTGATATCATCTAAATACCAACCTGCAGCGCCACCACTACCTGTAGCATTGCCATCTTTCATAACAAAACGAACTTTTACATTAGATTGATTTGCTGCTATGCTACTTATATTAAAAGTTTCTACCTTCCACCATGTATTTGTAGGTGCTACAGATGGATTTAATGGCTGCCAATCAGGATTATAACTTAATGCATTAAATGCATATCCATTTATTAAACTTCCACTTCCTTCATAATGTGTCGTTGTTAGTTTCTGCCATGTTGTCCCACCATCCACACTAACCTCTATATATGCTGTATCTGCCACTTCTATCTTGCAAATATGGGCAAATGACAATTCTACATATGAGTTGCCTGTAGTAGAAAATGAATTAGTTGTAGTCAAATAAGAGGTAGCACTCGCTCCTACTGTATTTCTGTAGCTGTGCGTCCCCTCATAATATAAATTTGTTACCGCACTCCATGTGGGTGACCCTGAGGAGGTAAATTTATAAGGAGGTGCCTCGAAACCCTCACTCAAAACTACCGTTTGGCTATAGCCACTTATTGCTAATGCAAACATTAATAATAATAAAAAATACTTTTTCATAATTCTTATTTTTTGGATTTATAAATAATTTTAAGCAAATTTATATCAAATTTTTGATATAACATACTTTTTTTTTAAAAAATTTTTTTTATAATTCTTATTATTGAATTTTTAAATAAATTTTGAGCAAATTTAAATCAAAAAATTTTATTTTTTGATTTTTTTAAAAAAATATATAATTAAGTAAGAGCATTTAAAATATTATTATCGGAGCTATATACGTTTGATTTTTAAGCAAAAAATTAAAATTATGTTTGTCTAATTATTATTTGTTTTTAATTATATTATACATTTTTTATATTTGATAATTATGTACATTAAGCTAAAAAATATTCTTTGAAACAAGTTTGATTAACAAATAAAAGAGGTAAAACACAGTACCTATCGAGTAATTATAGAAGTTATATAAATTCCCAATAATGTAACTTTTATTTTTTTAACTTTTAGTAATTTTGACTGTCTAATAAATAAAAATTAAAAATGTATAATAAACTATTTTTAAAAAATGTATTCAATATTATTATTTTATCATTAATTATTTTCAGTGGTAATCTGTCTGCACAATGTGAAATAACAGCTTATGCTAATGATACTATTATATGCCAAGGTGATAGTGTAAGTTTGTGGGCAAGTGGAGAATGTGGATCCTTGATGAACAACAATTTCAATGATGGCACACCAGGAGCAGGCTGGGTAGCTACTACAGGTGTAGATTTTACAAATCCTTGTGGCCCTGGACCTGATAGTATATATATGTGGATGGGAGGTAATGTACCAATACCGAGGATATTGACAACAGTTCCTTTTAGTGTAACAACAGATTGTATAATATCATTTTGGTTAAAGTTTTCTATACAAGGACAAAGTTCTCCTTGTGAAGGTCCTGATCTTGTAGGTGAAGGTGTTTCGCTTCAATATTCTATTGATGATGGTATTACATGGGTAACTATAGCATACTTTAGACCAGATGGAGTAATATGCCCTACTTTCCCATACACTGCAGGGTTTACTTCTGTTAATAGTGGTCAAACTACCGCATTTACATCTTGGAATCAATATAATTTTTTAGTACCACCCGGAGCAGTATCTAGTGCAACAAGATTTAGATGGTATCAAGAGGTATATTCCGGACAAGGCTTTGATCACTGGGGCCTCGATATAGTACAAATTTTATGTCCTACTTTCCCTTATATAGAATGGTCTACTGGCGATACTATAGAAGGGCCTATTATTGTTAATCCTACACAAACTACCACTTATTCAGTGGGGATATATGACACTGTTCATGATTACCATGCCATCGATTCCATTACTATCAATGTAATACCCAATCCAGAACCAGAACTTGGATTAGATATAGATACGTGTGAAGGTATCTCTGTTTCTCTATCTCCTGGCGATAATTTCGACAGTTATTATTGGAGCACTGAAGAAACTACTTCTACAATTAATGTAACTGATAATGGCACCTATTACGTTACTGTTTCCAATGTAATGAGCAATATCACTTGTAGTGCAAGCGATAGCATTAATGTAATTTTTGTACCTAATGCTCATGTAGATTTAGGTGAGGATCTATGCGTCACTCAACCTATCCTATTAGATGCTACTCAACCTGATAGTGGCTTTACATATTTATGGTCTAATGGCATGACTACACCTACTATTATGGCAAATAACTATGGTAATTATTGGGTTAGCGTTACTTATGATGGTTATAATATTTGTGGAGATGCTGATACTATTTATGTAAAATTAATACCTACTGCTTCGATAAATTTACCAATAGATACAACCATATGCCAAGATGAGAGCCTTACTTTATCAGTTTCACAACCTAATAATAATTGGTATCAATATCATTGGTCTAATGGACTAAATAAACCAATATTATATATAGATTATTATCCTCCTGGTGCTTATGATTTCGAGGTCCAAGTAATAGGTTGTGACACTGTAAATGGTAAAACTACAGTATACATAGAAGATTGTAGCGTCATCACTCAAATTTTCGTACCTAATGCATTTAGTCCTTATAATGTTGATGAAGTTAATGATTATTTCCATATATTTGCTGAAAATATAGATATTGATAATTTTTCTTTTAGTATATATAATAAATGGGGACAAATAATATATCATACCTTAGATCCGGGATTTAGATGGGATGGCAAATACAATGGCGATTATCTACCACAGGGAGTCTATACTTATAAACTTATGTATAAAGATGCTGAGAATAATTATAATGAACTAAATGGTACTATATTTATAATACATTAAAACTAAATAATTATGTCAATTTTTAAATAAAAAAATATGAAAACAAAAATATTTTTAAATTATTTGATACTTTTTTTAATCATTGCATTTACTAATATATCGGAAATGTATGGGCAATGTAATATGCAAGTATATGCTAATCAAACTGTAATATGTGAGGGTGACAGTGTAACAATTTGGGGTGATGGTGGTTGTGGATATTTGATGAGCAATGATTTCAACTCAGGTACACCAGGAGCAGGCTGGGTAGCAACTACAGGTGTAGATTTTACAAATCCATGTGGTCCTGGCCCTGATGCTATTTATATGTGGATGGGTAATAATGTACCCATCCCACGTACACTAACAACTGTTCCATTTTCAGTAAGTACTGATTGTGAAATATCATTCTGGCTAAGATTTGAAGTACAACATGGTTATGGTGGTACTACTTGTGAAGGACCTGATTTAGCAGGTGAAGGGATATCATTACAATACTCTATAAATGGGGGAACAACATGGACAGATATTGCATATTTCAGACCAGATGGAGTTATTTGCCCTTCATATCCTAATACTACTGGATTTGTAACAGTAGGTGCAGGTCAATCAACTCCTTTCACTACTTGGGCTCAATATAATTTTCCGGTACCTCCTGGAGCTGCTTCACCTAATACTATGTTCAGATTTAGACAACATGTTTATTCAAATCTGGATTTCGATCACTGGGGTTTAGATATGGTAAATATTGTTTGCCCAGATAGCACCAGCTATGGACAAGTAGCTGGTCAAGATGGGTTCGGTCCACACACTGTTTATCCTACTCAAACAACAACTTATTATGGCATTGTTAGTGATACACTTCATGGCAATAGCGCCACAGATTCTATAACTATTACAGTAATACCTCAGCCAGAGATTGATCTAGGTCCTGACACCGCTGCTTGCGATGGTGAGATTATAACCTTAACTCCTGGACAAGGGTTTGATACATACCAATGGAGTACTGGTTATACAAATGCTGATATACTACTAGAAATGTCTGGAGTTTATTCTGTTACAGTTACTAATTCTTATGATGATGTTTCTTGCTTCGACAGTGATACTATTACGGTTGTCTTTGTACCAAATGTAAATATAGATTTAGGTCAAGATACCTGCTCACAAGAAATGATGATTTTAGATGCTACTCAACCATATCCTAATATATCCTACCTCTGGTCTACTGGGAGCAAAAATCCAATTTTACAAATCCCTAATTCTGGTACTTATTGGGTGAGTGCTGTAGATTCTATATATCATATTTGTGGTGATGCAGATACTATAAATGTAAGAATTATTCCTGATGCCATAGTTTCTCTACCAGATATGATTACTATATGTAGCCATGAATCTTATACACTTTCAGCTTCTCAACCTAACAATAATCTTTATGAATTTATATGGTCTAATGGAAGTAATGAACCAATTTATGTTATTAGCACTCCAGAGGCAGGTATTTATGAAATAAGTGTTAAAGTTATTGGCTGCGACACTGTTTATGGCTCCACTAATGTAATAGTCGAAAATTGCGAAGTCATTATTCCCAATATTATTACACCGAATGGAGATGGTATAAATGATCGATTTTACATTACTAATGTAGAATTTTATCCTAATAGTGAAATTAAAATTTATAATCGCTGGGGAAAATTGATTTATGAAAATAGCAATTATCAAGGAGATTGGGACGCTAGTAATTTGAGTGATGGCACTTATTATTATATCTTTAAATTAAATTATGGTAAGGGTAAAATCAAAGAATATAATGGTACTATTTCCATTATAAAATGAAAAAATTGAAGGGATCTATAACGTTTATTGTGGGTTAATTATTTTACCACAAAGAACACCAAGATATTACACAAAGTTCACAAAGAGTAGACTATTAACCCTGACCTTTAGGTCAGGGTATGACATAAAAAGAGAAAAGTGGGCTTTAGCCCTGAAAAACAAAATCCCAAAATCTTTTAATCCCAAAAATCCCAGTTCAGACAATTAATTTCTATCATTCTCTGTGTTCTTTGTGACTTCTTTGAGAACTTTGTGGTTAATATTTAACTTTCCAATAATAAATAAAATTCATATTATAAAATTACACTTTTTTAATCTTTACCCACTCTCAAAACGTTATAGAACCAAATAAAAAAGTATCGATTGTAAAATTTTTTAAATGAGATAAAAATAGCCTCTCCAAAATTTAGTAAAAATAATTTTCCCATTTATTCATTATCCTTTTGAGGTTAAAAGCTGAAGCAACTATCACTCCACTGTCGGTTTTAGCAAACGAAGCTTTGTTGGCAAATTCATACTTATTATGTTCTTTACCTTTTGAAATACACGCTAATTATGGTTCATGAATAGAATATATTTTCTTTTTACTGCCTTTTTTCTACGATAAAATTTGTAAGTTTTATGACACAAAGTTAAAAAATTGTCATTCTTTTGAGTAAAAAATTATCTATAAGTTATTAATAAACAAAGACTTATTGTGTTTTTAAGTGTCAAATATGAAGTCAAAGGTATGATTAAACTACTGTAAAGTACATCAAAAAATTGATACATCACAAACTCCTTTCCATATCCCTCATCTTCCCATAAACTCATTTATCTATTTACCTTATTTAAGTTTGGTTTTATAAATATTAAATATTAATTTTGTGAAAAAAATATGTCTCCTAATAAATTATTGTTACTTGGTGATGAAGCCATTGCTCAGGCAGCCATCGATGCTGGTGTGTCAGGAGCATATGCATATCCTGGTACTCCATCATCTGAAATTTTAGAATATTTAATTGATAGCAAAGAAGCTAAGCAAAAAGGAATAGTAGCTGAGTGGACTGCTAATGAAAAAACTGCTGTAGAAGCTGCTATAGGCGCTAGCTACGTTGGAAAAAGAACAATCGTTGCTATGAAGCATGTGGGGCTAAACGTTGCAGCAGATGCTTTTATTAATTCCGCACTTACAGGTGCTAATGGTGGAATGATAGTAGTTACTGCTGATGATCCATCTATGCATTCTTCTCAGAATGAACAAGATAATAGATTTTATGGTGATTTCGCTCATGTACCTATATTAGAACCTTCTAATCAACAAGAGGCTTATGATATGTGCTATTATGGTTTTCAATTAAGTGAGAAATTTCATTTACCTGTATTGCTTCGTATTACTACTAGAGTAGCTCACTCCAGAGCTGGTGTATTACGTAAAGAATCTTTGCCACAAAATCAAATTTCCCTGCCTAACGATCTAAAACAGTATATACTTTTGCCTGCTTTAGCACGCAAAAGATGGTCTAAAATTTTATCAATTCAACCTTCTCTATTGGAAGAAAGTGAAAACTCTACATTTAATCAATATATAAATGGTGATGATAAATCTATTGGTATCATCGCTTCTGGCATTGCTTTTAACTATGTGATGGAAAACTTTCATGGTGCTAACCCCTACCCTATTGTAAAAATATCTCAATATCCTATTCCAGAAAAAATGATTAAAAAATTATATAAAGAAGTAGATAGATTAATAGTGATAGAAGAAGGATATCCATTCATTGAAAAAATGTTAACAAGTTTTTTATGTGATAATTTAAAAGTAGAAGGCAAATTGACTGGATTGCTACCTAGAGAGGGCGAGCTAAATCCTAACATTGTAGCTCAAGCATTAGGATTACCTAATATCGAAGGTAAAGATATACCTACTTTTGCTGTTGGCAGGCCACCATCATTTTGTCCTGGATGCTCACATATAGATTCATATAATGCTCTCAACGAAGCTCTGAAAGATTATTCTAAGGGTAGAGTATTTAGTGATATTGGTTGCTATACATTAGGAGCTACTCCTCCATTCGAAGCTATAAATTCTTGTGTAGATATGGGAGCTTCTATTCCTATGGCAAAAGCTGCTTCTGATATGGGATTAAGGCCAGCTGTCGCAGTTATTGGTGATAGTACTTTTACTCATAGTGGTATGACTGGCTTATTAGATGCTGTCGTTTACAATGCACCTATTACAGTTATGATTCTTGATAATTCAACTACTGGTATGACTGGTGGGCAACCTTCTCATGCTAATCAAAGATTAGTTTCTATTTGTACAGGATTAGGTGTCAATCCTGAACATATTAGAATAATTAAACCTTTGAAAAATAGACATCAAGAAAATGTTCAAATAATTAAAGAAGAATTAGCTTATGAAGGTGTGTCTGTAATAATACCTACTAGAGAATGTGTTCAGACTCTCAATCGCAGAATGAGAACTAAATTTAAAGAAAAAGAAGCAAATAAATAAAACTTTATTAAAAAAATGAAAATTATGAAAAAAGATATTATCTTAGCAGGAGTAGGTGGACAAGGTATATTGAGCATTGCCGCTACTATTGGATTAGCTGCTATAAAAAAGAATTTAAATATTAAACAAGCCGAGGTACATGGTATGTCTCAACGTGGCGGTGAGGTGGTGTCTCATCTCAGAATTTCTGATTCTCAAATATTTTCTGATTTGATCACTAAAGGTCAAGCAGATATGATTTTATCATTAGAACCATTAGAAACCTTGAGATATCTTACTTATCTACACGAAAGTGGCTGGATTATTTCCAATTCTGAACCATATACTAATATCCCTAATTATCCTGATTTAGAGCTAGTTTATAATGAAATTCGTAAATATAAAAATCATGTTCTTATAAATGCTGATGAAATAGCTAAAAAACTAAATGCTCCTTTATCGGCTAATATGGTACTTATCGGTGCTGCAGCTCATTATCTGGGTTTTGAACAGCAAGAAATAGAAGATGCTATCAGAGAACAGTTTACTAAAAAAGGTGATGATATTGTAAACATTAATATTCAAGCTTTTAGAGAAGGATTAGCTTTTGCTAAAGAATATACAAAAGCATAAAAACATACTAATTTTTCTTATAATTTGTTAAAAAGTAATATAGCTACTTTTAGTGTTTCTGAAGCCAAATTTATTATTTTATTGTTATATTTTCTTGAAATAGGCGTTTAGATAATAATGTCTTTTTCAAGATATTGTATTAAAAGAATACCTTTACAATAATTAGTAAGCTCTAGCAATACCGCATTTCCCCAGCGGAGACTTTTCTTTTGTTACTTTTCTTTGTGTGGCTGACAAAGAAAAGTAAATTAGATAAATTTTATTCAAGATTACTATCATTATCAAAATTTATGCCATAAAATATTATTTAATTTAATTAGTACTTAATAAACCCTGATTATAATTAAGTTTTATTATCTTTAGACAAAAAAAGTTATTGACAATTTATTTTTAATAGTTAAAAATGAAAAAAAAATATATATATTTGTAAAAAAATAATTATGAAAAAGATTTATTTATTAATAATTTTATTAATCAGTTGCAGTGTGATAAAGGCACAGATATTTGAAATAAAAAAGCCTGCAATATGGATAGAATCTATGGACAAATCTGATAGCACAGCTATATTAGTAAACAATAATCATGAAGGGATAGAAATAGATGAACTAATATATTACAAAAAAAGCAAAATAAATTTTAAGGAATGTTTAGAAATACAATCTGCAATAGATCCAATGATATTAAATTATAATTTTAAAAAGAATAAAGAGATAACAATATTTGCAGTTTACAAAGTAAATGAAGATAATAATGGAGTGGGTATCTGGGCATTGAAATCTGATAGTGGGAATGTAATAGAGATTGGTGATAACTATTTAAAAGATGACAATAGAGTAATAGATTTAACAAACAGTACAGAAACAAAGGCTGTGGTTAATTTATTAAGATATAGATGGACAAAGGATATAGATAGTTTAGAAACATATGTAAAGATTTTAGGTAATGATTCATTGGATTTTAGAGGTAAATTTGCAGAATTTATGTTATTTGATACATCATTAACGCAGTTAGAGCTGGCAAAGATGCACACATATTTTGGTATAAAATACGGTGTAGGTATTAACAATTTCAATTATGTAAATTCATCAGATAATATAATATGGGATTATGAAAAGAACGAAGAATATTCTAATAATATAGCAGGAATAGGCAAGGATAGTTTATTAAAAATAAATCAAAAGCAGAGTAGTGGCGAAGGTGGTGAATCTATTTTGACAATATGGGTAGGAGAATTAGCAGAATTTAATAAAGATAATCCATCAGAAATCAATGAATTAGATTATTTAATATGGGGAGATAATAATAAGGATTTTAATAATTTTATAATTAGCAACAATGATGATGAATATATCACAAATTTATCTGAGAGGAAATGGTTAATGGAATGTTCGGGCAGTACAGTGAGAGAAATAAATACGAATCTAAGTGTATACGCACCTGATATTGATGATTCCCTTACATTAGCATTAGTAATAAATAGTGAAGCTAATATTGATTTTCCTTATGCTACATCGAGGATAATATATCCAGATAGTGTAGGTGATGGTGTATATTATTATTATAATGTGAGGTGGGATATAGATAGTTCTGGCAGTGATATATTCACATTCAAAGAAGATAGTATATTAACATTAGATAGTTTAAGAAGTTTATTAGATAATGGAGAAAATAATGATACAGAGAATAACGAAAATGGGCTATTAGAATCTCATATAGAAAGTATTAATTTTTATCCTAATCCTACAAATGGTTATTACAATGGAGAGATAATATTATCAAATGTAAGTGATGTATATATTAGTATTTATGATGAAAACGCAAAAATAATAAAGAAAAATAGATATACAGATAACTCACTTTATACGATAATGGGATTTTTAGAAGGTAAAGGTATATATTTTATAGTTATAGAGACGAATACAGACAAAAAGGTTTATAAATTAGTAGTTCAATAAAAAATAATTAAAATATGAAAACCAATATTATTACGACAATAGTAGTATCATCTGCTATAATATTAGCATTTACAAATAATGATACTTTTAAGAGTAAAAAAGAAAAAGATGTTAAAAAGAATTTTGTATATAATGAAATACCAAATATACAAAGCACAGAAAAATTAACAACCAATTATTTATTAAAAGATAAGGACTATGAAAAAATAAATACTAATAATATAATACCTATTACAGACAAGGAAATAGTTATAGGTGTTGGGGTAGAAGGTAATATAGATAATCTTGAAGATAATGAAATCAGATTTGTAATAAATGAAGAGATACCTATAAATAGAGAAATTTATTTAGAATATGATCTATACGGATTAAAAGATTATCAATCGGTATGTAAAGTAATAAATGAAGGTATAGCTATAGGAGGAGAGGTACTACAAATTAATAATGAATGGACACATCAGCAGGAGCTAATAATATCTAGTCAGCTAAAGCAGGGAATAAATATAATTAGATTTAGCATACCCAAAATATTAATGTATCATATCACATTAAAAATATGAAACTAAAAATAGGTAAGCAAATAGAAGATGACATTATAATAGCAAATGAAGAAAATTGTAATAAATATGGAGAATATACATATATAAGTGGATATATAGTAAAAGATGCAAATAAAGTAGAAAAAGTTATAGCAAATGGTAAAGAGCTACGATATTATGGAGGATGTTTTAGTGGGATTACAAAAGTAGACACTGATAAAGAAGCAAATGTATTAGTAGAAGTAAAATATAAAAATGGAGAGGTATTAGAAAAAAGTATTACAATACAAAAAGATGAAACTTATGATTATATATTTAGCAGAGAAGCATTAGCATACACAAGTAAACGCGCAGATATAAATAGTTCTTTTAATATAGAATTAGATGGGATTAATATTACAGCAGAGCAAGGATTTATAAACAAAGAAGTAAATATATCAATCATAGGGTTAGACGAGATAGATATGCCTATATTAGATGCAGATATGGTAAATGTAACTGATAAACATAGTGGATATAGATGTTTGCCTCATGGCTCTATTTTCGAGAAAGAATTAGAAATGAGATTAGGCTATGATACTGCTGCTATACCTGCTGGATATGGGCCAGAAGATATAAGGACATTTTATTATGATGAGCAAAGAGGTAGTTGGGTATCATTAGATATGGATAGTATAGACGTAGAGAATAAAGTGATAATATCTAGGACCAATCATTTCACAGATTTCATAAATGCAATAATAAAAGCTCCGGAATTGCCTACAATGCAAGCTTTCACCCCAACAATGATGAAGGACATGAAATTTGCTGATCCTATGGCAGGAGTGAATGTGATAAGTCCACCAAAAGCAAACAACAGCGGGACAACAAATTTAAGTTTTCCATTACAGATACCAGCTGGTAGAGGTGGCATGCAGCCACAGTTAGCACTTACATATAATAGTGAAGGTGGTAATGGATGGTTAGGTATAGGATGGAATATTCAAATACCAGCCATCACAGTAGAAACTCGCTGGGGTGTGCCTAGATATGATGCAATTTTTGAAACAGAAGAATATTTGATAAATGGTGAACAAGTAGTGGAAATAGAAATGGATCCAAACACTGGAGATACTACTAGACATCTTTTAGGACATATGACTAATACATATCGTAATAGAAATAATAGTGGTGATAGATATTATTCATACAGAATAGAAGGTGCATTTCATAAAATTATTAGACATGGTAATTCTCCAACAGATTACTGGTGGGAAGTGATAGACAAGCAAGGCACACATTATTACTATGGTAAATATTATTCTGATGGAGGAGTAAATAATTATTGTATATTAAGCGGTGATAACGGTATCGCATATTGGGCATTAGCAGAAGTAAGGGATGTTTATGGGAATAATATAAAATATTACTATGATATTATAGGCAGTTCACAACAAGGCAAGCAGATATATAAGCCATATAGCATATACAGGTTATGATGATACAGATGGTCCATACACCATAGATTTTTATAAAAGGTTAAGATACTATGATATTTTTACCTCTGCACGATATGGTTTTTTAGAAAAAACTGATAAATTATTAGATTCTATTGTAATAAAATATGATGGTCAATTTATAAGGAAATATTATTTTAACTATAATTATGGAGCTTATAATAAAAATGTTTTAGGAGGATTAGTAGATGTAACAGATGAAAATTTTCCTATTGATAGTTTTATAGGTAGTTTAAATGAATATTGTCTTGATATGGAGCGTCAAGTTGGTTTATTCCCAGGTGTGAAGATACATTGTTTTGACTATTACATGGATCAGCAAATTTTATTTGCTGATCCTGAGGAATTGAATAATCCATATGAATGGCGAGAAACAGTATTAGATGGGCAATATACCGAAGAAGAGACAACTAGTATAGGAAGAAGTAAAAGTACTAATGTTGGAGGTGGTGCGTCAGTAAATTTAGGCATAGGTAAAAAATATTTATCAAAAATTAATACATTAGGAGGGAACAAAAATTTTTCATTAAGTATTTTAGAAGATAAAGTGCAATTAATAGATTTGAATGGTGATGGTATAATTGATAAATTAGTAAGGGATGGGAATAATTATAACTATTACAAAGGATATTTAACTAATGGTAAATTAAATTTTAATGGGCCCTACCCATTAAATTTACCAACTTTAGGCAAAAGTTGGACTTTCAGTAATAATACTGGGGGAGAATTATATTTTGGAATATCTATAGCCAGTGGTGTGGCTACATACACATATACAGAATCTAAGCAATATTGTAACGATTATTTTGCAGATGTAAATGGAGATGGATATCTAGATTTTGTAAGAGATGGAGGTGTGTATTTTAACTTTCCAGATATTAATAACATTCCACATTTTACATTAAATGGGAATAATAATACAGTAGTACAATCTGCTGACGATACATGCTATGTAATACATTATGATGGGGTGCTAGATAGTAGTGTAGTGATAGATACTACAGAAACTATAGAAAATATTGATATCAAAAGAGATCCAGTTAAAATGTGGATAGCTCCTGAGCATATTAAAAATCTATATATCAGAATTAATAGCCAAATACAAAGAATATCGCCACAATCAGATAATAGTGTTATTTACTATTATGTGCAGCATAATGATAACATTATAATGTTGGATTCTATTTTACCAACAGATATGAATATGTATACATATGATACATGTCTTTATATTTCTAGAAATGATAGGATATATTTCAGAATGCATTCTAAAGATGGTGGCAAGGTAGACGATATATATTGGGATCCAGAAATTATATTTGGTGGTGGCGTTTATGGAGATTGTAATATGCCAATTGAGTATAAAAATGATGCAGATGAAAAGCATATTGAAAGATTCAAATATTCGGAGGATGCTATAATACATGATAAGCAATATTTCATAGCACCCGATACTGGCACAGTAATGATAGATGTGAGTATTAGCAGTCCAGCTCAAAGTGATAGTGTGAGATTTCAAATAATACATAATGATACATATTTAGTAAATAATGGATATATAGATGCACAACCATTTAGTTATGCTAATACTATATATAGAAACGTAATGCCAGGAGACTCTTTATTTTTTAAACTAAATAGTAATACAAATATAAATTGGAATGATATAGATTTTTATGCTAAAATTAGTTATATAGATATAACTGATATTCCTGATACTGTTCCAAATAATCCACCAATAAGGACAAGCCATGAAGTATTAGATTATGTATATTATCCATCGTTGCATATGAGTATATATCCTAGGGTAGTACGACACTCATACCCATACTATTTAAAAAAAGGTCGTTATATTATTGAACCACAGCTTTCCTTTAAGGGAGGTACAATAAACGGACCAAGTGGAAATGTGTTTTTTACAGTAAAAACTAAAAGAAATTTAATACTTAAGGCATATTTACATTATGATCATGGTCAGTTAGCTCCAATTAATCCTCCTTTACTGTTTATTTTAACAGAGGGTGATACTGTTTATTTTGACTATTACACTGATAATTTATCACTAGCTGATTCTTTGCTTAGTTCTGGTTGTTATATAAATAATAATAATTACCCCTTAGCAGGTTTTTATTCAGTATATCCAGATAGTATGGCTATATATGGTAATTTATATAGAGGGTGGGGTCAATTTTCATATTATGGGAATACAAGTACTATAGATGAAAGTGCATTAATCATAGATCAAACATTGGTGGATACAACAGAATGGGCAAACTTTCCATTTAGTGATATAGAAAATAATATGTATACTTGGGATTTTGATACATTAGATAGTAATTTCATGAATAATTTTAATAATACAGTAGATACAAATTTTATACAAAATATATATAATATTCCTATATTACCTATGCAAGCAAATAGAGAGAATGACAAATGGGTAGATATGTTTAATATTGCTTACTGTGATTACACTACTATGGGTTATCAATCCCTATTACATAGTATAATTACTAGTTTTATAAATATGGATACTACAGTATTTCAGAGTGATGATACAGATATGCCTGTATTTGGTAGTGTGATACCTGGAGGGAATGATAGTATATATAATACAAAAGTGATAAATAAATATAGCGAACAATATACAAATTCATTTTCCGTAAATGTCGGTTTATTACCATTTAGTGGCCTTACCAAATCTAGATCTAGGACACAATCTTTTGGTTTTTCTGATTTTATGGATTTTAATGGGGATAGATATCCAGATATTATTAATAAAGGCAAAATACAATATACCAATTCACATGGTGGATTATCTAATTATATTTACAATACAGGGCATGCATATTTAACCAAGAGTATATCTGAGTCCAAAGGTAATTCTTATGGGGTAAAAAGTCTTAATATGGTAAATACCAAACCTAATGGAGGTGCAAAATCTAAATTAGATAATATAAATGGTAATTTTGGTATTGGTCATGTAGATGGTTCGTCAGATATACAATATATGTATGTGGATATTAATGGTGATGGATTGCCAGATAGAATAAATGTTGATGATGGAAATCACTCGATAGAATTAAACTTAGGTTATAGTTTTATTAATAATATACCACCCAATATTTTTAATTTAAATATTAATTCATTAAGCATAAATGAATCGAATTCAATCTCATTAAATTTAGGAGTAAATATAGGTAATTACAGTATTTCTAGTGGTATAGGTGGTGGTTTAAATATAAGCACAGACAAGTATAGTTTGATGGATATTAATAATGATGGTTTTGTAGATTTATGTTACCTTGATAATAATGGTACATTAAAAGTATATTATAATAATGGTAGTAGTTTTCAAACTGCACAAAGTATTACTATTAATAATATACCAATAATTTCAAAAAATAAAAGTTATAATATAGGTGCTAATGGTTCTTTTACAGTAGGCATACCTTTATTTTCTACTCTTTTCTTTACAATTAAACTTACGGGCACTCCTTATACAGATTTGTCTTTTAATTTTTCTACTGATAGAGCTAGATTAACAGATGTTAATGGAGATGGATTTATTGATTATTTATATGTAGATGATTCAGGAAATACCTATGTTAAATATGGGATACCACGAAAAACTAATATACTAAAACAAGTGAAAACACCTACGGGTGCCAAATACTATTGTGACTATGAATTAAAATATCCTGATAGAGAAAATCCTAATAGTAAATGGGTAATGGCTTCTCTAAAAGTATATGATGGTTTTGTAGGTGATGGTGTAGATACTACATATTATAAATTCAAATATGAAAATCCTAAATATCATCGCATGGAAAGAGAATCTTTTGGCTATGAGACTGTAACTACGGAACAATATAATAACAGTAATCAAATTTATAAAAAAGTGATAGAGAAATATCATAATCAAGATTTCTTATTTAAAGGGTTAAAAAAATATGATGTAACTTATAACGCAATGGGACAGAAATATGTAGAGACAGAATATAAATGGGACAAAAAAGAGATTACTACAGGTAGGGTAGTGATAGACTCACTAATTACTTGCTTTGGTCCTTACTATCCTGCTATATCTATGGAGACAAAAAGATATTATGAGGGACAAGATACGGCATCTATTATCACTAAAAAATTATACGAGCATGGTAAATATGGTAATGTGATACAATATGTGAATGAATACGATTCATCATACATCGAAGATAATCTAAAAGCTAATATACATTATACATATGACTTGAATAATCATTTGCTAGAAATGGCTGATGAGATTAAAGTGTATGATTACGCAGATAATATGCTACAGCGTAGAGAGGCTAGCTATAATAATTATGGCAAAATGACGCAAATGCGTGTATTTAATAATAATGATATAGCATATACAGATTTACAATATGATAATTATGGTAATGTAAATCAGATACTATACCCTCAAGATGTAAATGGTGATAGATTATCATTTACCTATGAATATGATCATATATTAAATACCTATCCTATTAGAATTACAGATTTTTGGAATAATAGCATGTATACCGATTATGATTATAGGTTAGGGTTACCTACAAAAGTTCAGGATCCTAGTGGTAATTTTGTTCAATATACATATTATGAAGATGGTAAATTAAATACAGTAACAGCGCCTAATGAGATAAACAATGGTGCTCCATATACAATTAAATGTGACTACTGGACTAATCATCAATCTAACTTATATAATAACACTGGTTTATGGGCACAAACCTTGCATTATGATCCTATAAATGTTGGAAATGAATTTGAGACAGTTACTATCTCTGATGGTCTCGGTAGAGCTATACAAGTAAAAAAGAAATCTACCATATATGGTGTAGACTCCATAATAGTATCAGGTAAAATTATATTTGATGCATTTGGCAGAAAAATAAGAGAATATCAGCCAGAAACTGAAGCATATAGTGGTACTATAAATCATAATTATAGCAATCTCTCTTGGCAAAATCCCACTACCTATTCTTATGATATCATGGATAGACCTATACAACAGAATAATCCTGATGGTACGCATATAATTTACTCTTATAATTTTGGACAAGATTATTTCGGTAAAAAATGTTTCAAAACTAGTATAACAGATCCTAATGGTAATATAACAGAGCAATATAAAGATGCTCGCAATTTACAAACCACAGTAGTAGCTCCTATGAATACTATTACTAAATTCATATATACCCCATTAGGTCAGATAAAAACATCCATAGATCCAGAAGGTAATGCAACACATTATAACTACGATATGCTAGGCAGATTGATAGAGCGAGAACATCCTGATGCAGGTATTACTCAATATCAATATGATATAGCTGGTAATATCTTGCAAAAGATAAGTGAAAACTCAGATATAGAATATAATTATGAAGAGGGTAGGCTAGCACGTATACATTATCCAGACAATGATGAGATGGATGTATTTTATGAATATGGAGCAGCGGGCAGTGGCAATCAAAGTGGAAGACTAATAAAACAACAAGATGCCTCGGGAGTGCAGACATTCTGGTATGGTAATATGGGAGAGCTGATTGGAAACATACACACTTATGTAGTGCCAGGTGGCGAGTCCTATACTTTTGAGATGCGTTGGAATTATGATAGCTGGAATAGATTAATAAATATACAATATCCCGATGGAGAACTCGTTAATTATCAATATGACAATGGTGGTAAATTAATAAGTATGAATGGTGAAAAACTAGGGCAGCAATATTATTATATTAAAGAAATCATTTATGACAAATTTGATAGTCGTACATCTATACACTATGGTAATAGAACATATAGTGAATATTACTATGACCCATTAAATCGCAGATTAAAAAATCTAAAAAGCTATGACGCAAATGGGCAAAAAATGCATGATATAGATTATGGCTATGATGGAGTAGGTAATATTTTACATCAATCTAATAATGGGGAATATGTATATAATGGAGCTGGTGGACCTTATAATTATCATTATGAATACGATGAACTGTACCGACTAATATATTCAGAAGGCAATTTCGAATCTAATAATAATGGTAACATGTATTACAAATTGAATATGAGCTACAGCCCATCTGGTAATATAACAAATAAACAACTATATGGTCAAACTTTAATAAATGGTGGAGTGAATAATATATACTACAACAGAGACTATCAATATAATGGTAGACCTCATCAAGTAACTAACGCAGGTGAAAATGTATATGAATGGGATGGTAATGGTAATATGATATTTAGAAATACTCCGCAGGGCAGAAGGTATCAATGTTGGGATAATGAGGATAGGCTAGTAGCAGTGCATGATGAGGGAGATATGCCACAGATATCTGCATATCTATATGATGGAGGGGGCGAAAGAGTATGGAAGCTCACAGGTGGAGTGATACAAAACTACATGAATGGCCAGCAAATATATAGCAGTGGGCACCTAGACAAGACACTCTATGCTAGTCCATATATGGTAATGACAGAGAAGGAATATACCAAGCACTACTACATAGAGGGTGAACGTATATGCTCTAAGATAGGTAGTGGTTTCCAGGGGGCATATATTCCACCTACAAGCCCCCCTATAGACTTCATCGCTGGTAGTGCACAAATATGTTCTATACAGCTACGCGAAATGGTAGGTAGAAATGCACAATGTGCTATGTATAATGGAGAAATAGATATAGATCCATATCTACCTCCCGCACACAATGATGGAAATGAATATGAAAAACTGCAATATTTCTACCACTCCGACCATCTCGGCTCCGCCTCCTTTGTAACTAATGCAGAAGGTGCAGTAGTGCAGCATTTGCAGTATCTCCCATACGGTGAGCTCTTCGTATCCCAGCGAAACACTGAAGAGTTTGATACCCGCTACAAATTCACCGCCAAGGAACTAGACAACGAGACCAGCTACACATATTTCGGAGCTAGATACTATGACGCAGATTTAAGCAGCTGGTTATCTGTCGATCCTTTATCGGATAAGTATCCGAGCACGTCGGCTTATATGTATTGTAGCGGGAATCCTGTGAAATTGATTGATCCAAATGGATTAGATGAATGGGAGGTTAATAAAAAAGGAGAGGTACGTTTTGTAAAAGAAAGTGAAACACATATACTGTATGAAAAAGGTAATAGAAATAATTATATAACAGTAAAGGATAAATCTATATTAGATCAGTTATCAAAATCAGGTGAAAAAAGTAACTATACACTTTCAGTAGCTGTTGGAGATGAAAATAGTCAAGACGATATGGTAAAATCTTTTAAGTTTCTAGCAGATAATACTAATGTTGAATGGAGAGTGGATAGATTTCTTGAAGGTAGAGAAAATAAATACTCATTAGGTACATTGCATAATGAAGATTTTTCTCCATCATCGGAAGATATGGGACATTCTGGTGAATCAACTATAGCTTTTATACATTCACATTGGAATGCTAACCCTTCAATGTCAGAAGAAATTAGTAGTATGGGATGGACATATATAAATAATGAAGCTTGGATAAGTGGAGATAGTCATTTTAAATTGTATTCAAATTTAAAAAATTCAATATATTATACATATTTTCCGCAATCTGGTAGACTTTGGAGTGTTGAGGGTAATAAACAACCAAGCTTTATAAGAAACATAGGAGATAATTATAAAAGATTTTTCTTTGGTACAATAAATACAAGATAAATATGAAAAAAATAATAATATTTACAATTATTTTATTTTTATTAGAATCATGTAATAATAAAAATAATAAAAATTCTACATATAATGATAATGAAAATATAACTAGTAGTTTTATATTAAATAACGACATCATTAAAATATTTAATAGGTATGTTTCTTATATGAATTTTGATAGTACTGTTATTTATTTTATAGAATTTTATGTTAAAGATAAAACTTTTAACTATAAGGATACATTTGTTAGAATATCTTATAATTATTGTGATAGAGATATAGAAGGCTATAAAGGCATATTAATGATTGATAGTAAAATAGTAGCAATTTGTGATAAAAATAATATTGGTCAAAAATTTTATAACAAAAAATATATTTTTTACGTTCCATATAAAAAATTTGAATGTAGAGATGATACACTTATTTCCATGAATTTACTTAAATTAGTTAATGGAAAATTCATAGAACCGTGGGGCATAAATATGTAAAAAATAGAATAATGAAATTTAGGAATATTAATTATATAAAAAAAAATTTTTTTGATAGCCGCTACAAATTCACCGCCAAGGAGCTAGACAACGAGACCAGCTACACATATTTCGGAGCGAGATACTATGATAGTGAGCTGAGTGTGTGGCTGAGTGTGGATCCGATGAGTGATGAAAGGAGATGGGTGAGTCCTTATGCATATTGTCAGTGGAATCCATTAATTTTGGTGGATCCGAGCGGGATGCTAGATGGATGGGTTAGTGATAAAAACAACCCTGACGAAATATATTGGGATCCTAATATAAATTCTTATGAAGAGGCAGCACAAGCAGGAGTTAATTACTATGGTCAGCAAGGTTTTCAAATAACTAATGAGGGGATGCTTAGACACTACCAGTCAAATGGTACAATATCCGAAGGGACAATTTATTTAGAAAAGGTAGAAGTAAGAGATTACAAAAATAGATCTGGGAATAAGTTTAATAAAGATTTAGCTGTAGCGTGGTTAGAGCAAAATACTGGTACTGTATCCCAAAAAAATTGTGCAAAATATGTACGATTAGCATTAGAAGCAGGAGGATTAAATACAAATACAATAGGGCGACCCGATTTAGCATGTGATTATGGACCTTATTTGGAGAAATTAGGATTTCATGAAGTAAATCCGGAGAATTTTATACCACAAAAAGCTGATATAGCTGTATTTCAGGGATATCCTGGTGGTACTGTTTCAAAAACGGGTAGACTCTGCGGTCATATACAAATGTATAGCGGTGAAAGATGGATATCTGATTTTAAACAAAATAATTTTTGGCCCGGAGCTGGATATCTAAAAAATAAACCTAGATACAATATATATCGATGGGTAAAAAAACAAGATGTAAATTAAATAAAAAATATGAAAAGATTAAAATTTTATTTTATGTTTATCATAATAGCAATGGTAGATATAAATTTTATTCAAGCCCAAACTGAAGGTGATAAAAACATTGAAATTATAAAAGAATTTTATTTCAAAAATTATGAAATATGGGAAATAACGGATCCAATTAAATTTAAAAATGAATTATTTAAACTTTATGAAAAATATTGTACAATAGATTTACAAACAAAACTAAAAAATTATTATAAATATGGGATAGATGAAGATATAATAATGGATAATGCTATAACTGATTCTACTTCATTAAAGAATACATTTAATATAAATAAATTAACTGATATAGAAGATTCATATATTATTTCATTTATTGCATATTCTTCTCAATATCCAGATGGACATGATGCAAAGCCATATAAAGTTACAATTATAATAAAAATGAAAAAAGAAAATGGTATATATAAGATTGATGATATAGAAAAAAATTGTAGTTTATTTGATTTATATAAAAATTCACCATACCAAGATGATAATAATTAATTTTAAAATAAAAATGGTAATTCTATCTATAAAAATTTTATATGGGGTTTCAGTAATACAGGAAAAGTATATGGGACGTAGTGGTTATGGAGATCAAAATGCATGGGCATCTCATTTACATTACGAATTAAGGATTAATGGAGTTATAGTTAATCCAGTTGATGAGAATGGCAATCTAATAGATCCACAATTGTTTCTTAATAAAGAAAAACCTATTAACGGTGGTATGTTAGAAAAAATTGTAATAGAAGTAGCAAAATTCATAAATATAGAATAATTTAAAAAACATAAAAATATGAAGAAAACAAAAAAAACAATAGCAATGTTAATCATTATGCTAGTTTATTTTCAATGTATATCAATGAATTTGCAATCTCATAAAAATCAAAATATTATTATTACTCCACCACCTGATACAATTGTAACATATATTGAAGACATGAATTTAGTTGAACCATTAGATACGATTATAAATAATTATAAAATTCATTTTTATGCCATTAAAGATACTGGATATACAGTAAAAAAAGTATTATTCAAAAATACTCTAGACATCGAAAATTATAAAAATTTTAAGATTTTTATAGAAATTAAAAAAGATAGTAATATTATTTATCATCAATATTTAAATAAAGATACCTTTATAACTATTTTAAAGGGAGATTTACAAAAAATGCATTTAAATAACTTCAGGTTTAGGGGGTTTGAGAATGATATATTTAAATTTGAAATTAGTTTTTGTATTCCAGATACAGATATATGCTATTTCATAGCAATACATATAAATACTAGTGGAAATATGAAATTTGAAGAGATATTTTATGAATTTGAAGATGAATAATCTTAAATAAATTCCTTCCAGTTAGCCATTCATCTCCTAGCAAAATTCTATGTTAGCTCGAAACTCATCCATCAGGTTTTGTAAACCCCGCATTGGGAAATGATTTGTTATAAAACAAGCAAGCCGGGTTGGGCAAAAGGGTTTACACTGTTTGAGCAAGCTTTAGCTTGCGAGTTTGTAAACCCCAAGAGGTGATTGCGTAGTTTTATCAAATCATTTCCCTAGCGGTGACTTTTTTTGTTACTTTTTTGTGTAGTTGACAAAAAAGTAAAATAAATAGAAATTTATTTCAAAAATATTCACTAAATACCCACTTTCTACGATTTATTCATCATCCAGCAAAATACTAGATAAGCTCAAAACTCATCCATCAGGTTTTGTAAAATCCGCATTGGGAAATGATTTGCTATAAAACAAGCAAGCCGTGTAGGATAGAAGGGTTTACACTGTTTGAGCAAGCTAAAGCTTGCGAGTTTGTAAACCCCAAGAGGTGATTGCGTAGTTTTAACAAATCATTTCCCCAGCGGAGACTTTTCTTTTGTTACTTTTCTTTGTGTGACTGACAAAGAAAAGTAAAATAACTAGAAATTTATTCAAAAAAATTACATTAGAAACTTTCTATTAATAATATTGCTGTGCTTCTTGATAGATATCAAAGCATACATGATGAGATATTAACAAAAAATTAATATCAATTATTATAAAAATGTAAAAAAAACTCATTAACTTTGCAATTCAAAAAATTCTAACATTATGGAAAAGAAGAAAAGAGTTTATGTATTTGGGAAAAGGTCAGCTGAAGGTGCAGCTAATTTAAAAGATTTACTTGGTGGCAAAGGTGCCAATTTAGCAGAGATGGACTTACTAGGGTTACCAGTACCTCCAGGTTTTACTATTTCTACTGAGGCATGTACTGAATATTACACTTTGGGCAAAAATCAATTATTTGAAATATTAAAAGATGAGGTAGAGCAGGGCTTGAGGCATATAGAAAAAATTTTAAATGCAAAATTCGGTGATTCTACTAATCCTTTATTAATATCTGTACGTTCAGGAGCTAGAGTATCTATGCCTGGGATGATGGAGACTATTTTGAATGTTGGATTAAATGATATCACTCGCGAAGGATTAATCAAAAAAACTAATAATCCACGTTTCGTTTATGATTCTCAACGTCGTCTAATTCAGATGTATAGCGATGTAGTTATGGAAAAAGCTGCTGGTATAGAACCAGAAGAAGGCAAAGGCATTCGTCAACAGTTAGAAGCTGAATTAGAAAAATTAAAGAAACAAAAAGGTGTAAAAGATGATGTAGAGCTTGATGCGGATGATTTGAAAAAATTAGTAGATATATATCGTGCTAAAGTTAAAGAAGTTCTAGGAAAACCTTTCCCAGAAGATCCAATGGAGCAATTATGGGGTGCAATATTTGCTGTTTTCCAAAGTTGGAATGGCAAAAGAGCAGTTTCATATAGAAGGATTGAAGGTATTCCAGATGATTGGGGAACAGCTGTTACAGTACAATCTATGGTCTTTGGCAATATGGGTGATGATTCAGCTACTGGTGTAGCTTTCACTCGTAACCCTGCCACCGGTGAGAATATGTTCTATGGTGAATGGCTTCCTAATGCTCAAGGTGAGGATGTAGTCGCTGGTATTCGTACTCCTTACCCTCTGAATGAAGCTACTAAGTCTGAACATAATAAACATTTACCATCACTAGAAACAGCTATGCCACAGATTTATAAACAATTAGTTGATATTCGTAATACTCTAGAAAATCACTATAAAGATATGCTAGACATAGAGTTTACCATTCAAGAGCGTAATCTATGGATGCTACAATGTCGTGTAGGCAAACGTAATGGTATAGCTGCTGTACGTATGGCATTAGATATGCTTGATGAAAAACTTATTGATGAAAAAACTGCTCTTTTACGTGTTAAACCAAATCAATTAGATGAGTTATTACATCCATTATTGGATCCTAGTAGTGAAGCAAAAGCAAAAATTATTGCTCATGGCCTTCCTGCTGGACCTGGAGGAGCTTTTGGTAAAATAGTTTTCACTTCTAAAGATGCTGTAGAGTGGACTGCTAAAGGCGAAAAAGTTATATTAGTGCGAGAAGAAACTAATCCAGAAGATATTGATGGTATGCGTGCTGCTGCTGCTATTTTAACTGCTCGCGGTGGTATGACTAGTCATGCTGCTTTAGTAGCTCGTGGATGGGGCAAATGCTGTATAGTAGGTGCTAGCGACATAGAAATTAGTCTACAGAAAAAAGAAATGCATACTGCAGTAGGTATTTATAGAGAAGGCGATGTCATTTCTTTGAATGGTACTAAAGGACTAGTTTATGAAGGTCAGTTATCTACCATTAGCCCTGCAGAGAATCCTTATTTTATAAAATTTATGAAATTAGTTGATAAATATAGGGTTCTGCGTGTACGTACTAATGCTGATACTCCTGATGATGCTAAAACAGCTGTAGATTTTGGTGCAGAAGGTATTGGACTTTTCAGAACAGAACATATGTTTTATGGCAAAGGTGGTGAGAAACCTCTTTTTATATTACGTAAAATGATTATTAGTAATAATGAAACCGAAAGACGTCAAGCTTTGGATGAGCTATTCCCTTTTGTGAAAGAAGATATCAAAAATACCTTAAAAGTAATGGATGGCCTACCAGTTACTATACGTACGTTAGATCCTCCACTGCATGAATTTATTCCTAAAAATCTCGAAGCTCGTGAGAGATTAGCTAAAGAATTAAATATTACAATAGAAGAATTAAATAATAGAGCTGAACAGTTGCATGAAAATAACCCTATGATGGGGCATCGTGGCGTTAGATTAGGCATTAGTTATCCAGAAATTACTGAAATGCAGGTGAGAGCTATTTTAGAGGCTGCTGCAGAATTAGTAAAAGAAGGTAAAAATCCTAAACCAGAAATAATGATCCCTGTTACTATCAATGAAAATGAACTAAAACATCAAAATGAGATTGTAAAAAAAGTCTATGAAGAAGTAAAAACTAAATATGAGCTCAATGAACTTCATTACGAATTTGGTACAATGATAGAAATACCTAGAGCTGCATTACGTGCTGATGAAATGGCTAAATATGCCGAATTCTTTAGTTTCGGTACTAATGATCTCACTCAATTAACTTTCGCTTTTTCTCGTGATGATACAGGATCTTTTTTACAAGATTATTTGGATAAAAAAATCCTTAAATTTGATCCTTTCCAAATCATCGATAGAGAGAGCGTAGGTGAGTTGATGAAAATAGCTGTAGAACGTGGTAAAGCTACTCGTCCTAATATACATTTGGGCATATGTGGAGAGCACGGTGGAGAACCATCATCAGTAGAATTTTGTCATATGCTTGGACTTACATATGTTAGCTGTAGCCCTTATCGTGTGCCTATTGCTAAGTTAGCTGCTGCTCAAGCTGCTGTGAAAGAATAAATAATTTTAAAATAAATAATGATAACCGGAGTTTACATAACTCTGGTTATCATTTGCTTTATAAATAATTGTAAAAAATAAATAATATGGGAAAATTGATAATGGCTGCATTCGGTGGTAATGCTCTGCTGAGAGGTGACCAAAAAGGTTACTATGATGAACAAATACAAAATGCTACTGATACTTGCGAAAATTTAATTCCAATTATCGAACGTGGGCATAATCTTGTGATCACACATGGTAATGGTCCTCAAGTGGGAAATGTACTTCTACAAAATGAAGCTGGTGAAAGTAAATATGATATACCAGCCCTTCCTATGCATGTATGTGTAGCTGAAACTCAAGGACACATTGGCTACCTTATAGAACAAGCTTTCAAAAATGTGTTGCTAAAACATGGTATAGAAAAAATATTATCAGTGTAGTTACTCAAGTGATTGTTGATAAAAATGATCCAGCTTTTGCTAATCCTACTAAACCAGTAGGCCCTTATTATTCTGAAGAAGAAGCTAATATTTTACAACATAAATTTAATTGGTCTTTCAAAGCAGATCCTCGCGGAAGAGGCTTTCGTAGAGTGGTTCCTAGTCCTAAACCAATAGAAATACTAAATTGGCCTATCATAGAGCAATTATCTAGGGCTGGTAATATAGTGATAGCAGCAGGTGGTGGTGGTATACCAGTTATAAAAAATGATGATGGATCTCTAATGGGAGTAGATGCAGTTATCGATAAAGATTTAGCTGCTGCTACTCTTGCCGTTAAAATAAATGCTGATGAATTTTTTATTCTCACTGATATTTCAAATGCTTATCTGAACTTTAATAAACCTAATCAAGTAAAACTAAAAAAAGTTACAGCTAAAGAAATGAAAAAGTATTTAGAAGAAGGACATTTCGCAGATGGTAGCATGGGACCAAAAATAAAAGCTGGCCTTTATTTTATAGATAATGGTGGTAATGATGTTTTAATAACTGATGCTAATAATCTAAAAAATCCAGATGCTGGCACAGTGATTTTAAAAGATTAATATTTTTTCTACCTTTTTCTTGCAATTTGCACAGAGAGTATTTCTGTGCCTACTACTATAATTATACCTGTTATAATTAAAAGTATTGATATCCAAAACTGAGTATCTATTTCTGGTAAAAAATATTGATATTTAATGATGTATGGTTTAAAATTAATTAATTGTCCATTAGCATCTACTAATGCTCCAAATTTATTTTGTAATAATAATCCATGAGTGTAATCGATACTATATTTCCAAGGCCATATTAATGCTAATGATCCAATTACAAACCCAGATAGTAAACTTAATACTTGATTGTAATATTTTTTAAGTAATAAAGATATAAAATAAGAAACTATTATTAGTCCAAGTATAGAACCTATTAAAAAAGGTATTAAAATTCTAAGATTTAATGTAGTAACAGCATCCAGCATGATAAGTTTATAATTACCAAGTAATAATAATAAATATGAACCAGATATACCTGGCAATACCATCCCAGAAGTACTGACTATTCCACAAAATAAAATGTAGAATAAATTATCATTTTCATTAATAGGTTTCAAAAAAACCATTATCACAGGGATAGATATTCCGAATAATAATAGCAGCCAATCCCACAATTTCATTTTGTTTAATTTTTTAACAATTAGCCATGATGACCCAATTATTAAGCCAAAGAAAAATGCCCAAGTGTATATAGGATAATGAAGAAATAAATATTTTAAAAGAAAAGCAATAGTAAACAATGCTATAAGTACACCAGTGAAAACTTGTAATAAAAAATATAAATCTATATAATTAATCAGTTCTTTTATCTTGCCAGTAAATAATAATTTTATAGCAGTAAAATTCAAGTTTTTTAGAGAATTTATAAATCTCTCATAAATATTTGTTATAAGAGCTATAGTACCACCTGATACTCCTGGGATTACATTAGCTGCACCCATAGCTATGCCTTTTAAAATCAACATATAATCTATCATAAGGTAAAAAATATTTTTAGCAAAATTCACAAAAATTTTTGATATTTTAAAATAAAAATTTATAAGAATTCAAGGTATAAAATTCATATTTATATATATGATGTTTGATAAAATATTATAAAGAAAATAATAAATTATTTGTAAATTTGTAGGTATGGATTTAGAAGAATTTAATATATATAAACGTATTAGCGAAGGCGAAGGGCAACAATTAGATTTTAAATTTGCCATTACAGATAGTAAAAAAATTGCTAGATCTATGGCTGCTTTTGCAAACTCTGATGGTGGTATATTATTGATAGGTGTTAAAGATAACGGAAAAATAGTAGGTATCAAAACGGAAGAAGAATATTATATGATAGAGGTTGCTGCACTACTACATTGTAAACCTCCAGTCAATTATAAGGTACTAACTCACACGATAAACAATAAAGAAATATTAGAAGTTATCATATTTGCATCACCAGATGAATTAGTATATACATTAGATGAACATGAAAATAAGGCTGTTTATATAAGACATAAAGATAAAAATTGTGTAGCAAGTAATCTTTATATAGATGTATGGAATGCTAAACATAACAATGAAATAGTCAGTATAGAGGATGTAATAGATATTAAAGAAAAATTAAACAATTTTCCGAATAGAGATTCATTCACATTAAAAGAGATACAAAATTTTTTAAAAATAGATTACAATGAATGTTATGAACTATTATTTAAGTTAATAATATTAGGATTGGTAGATTTCACATATGATGACGAGGGAGAGAGGTATAAGTTTGTAAATTATTAAATAAAAGGGAATGTTATAATTAACATTTTTATGTTATAGTTGAAATATTTTATAATTTAAATATTATTGATTAATTTTGTTAAAATTTTTAAGTATGAAAGAATTACTAGAAAACATTGATAAATACTTGGCTCTACCCAAGGATCACAAACGAGATTTCCTCGATCAACTATACCAGTACCTAGTTAATAGCAATGCCACTGCTGTAGATTATCAAAGAGTTAAAATCCAATCTACTGCAGCTATATGTCCCGACTGCAAAAGTGAAAATGTCATTAAAGTTGGCAAAAGAAATGGCAGACAAGTCTATAAATGCAAATCTTGTGGTTATCAATTTCGTGAAACGGCTCGCACCTTTGTCTATCGCATGCGAAAATATCCATTAATGCTAGACTACATGAGATGTATGCTTGAGGGTAAAAGTCTGCGTGCATGTGCTGATGAGGTTGGTATTTGTCTGAAAACAAGCTTCGAATGGCGACACAAAATATTAGCTGCAATAAGAGCATTAGAAGGTGGGATAAGCTTTTCTGGTATTGTGGAAGCTGATGAACTTCTAATGAACTATTCAGAAAAAGGTAGAAAGTTTAAAAGCAAAGAAGAATATCGACGAGCTAAAAAGAAAAAACATCCAAAGGTAGCAGTATTAGTAGTTACAGACAGAGAAGGCAATTTACTTTTTAAACAAGTTGGAGAGAAAAAAGTAAAAAATGAACAATTGAGAGAAGAGCTCAAAAATAGATTATCTGAAAACAATCTGATATGTGTAAAGCCCAAGAAAGAGTTTAAAAAAGCAGTTAAGAGTTTACAAAGTAAAAAAGTGATAGTAAACAAAAAGCAATTGAAACGAGGGATATATAGTGTAAAGATAGTAGAAAGCAAAATAAGTGATTTCAAAACGTGGTTAAGTAGATTTCATGGAGTAGCTACGAAGTACTTGCAAAGCTATTTGATGTGGTTTGTGATAATGAATAAATATTTAAAAGAGTTGATAGATCCTGACATTGGCAGATTACTAAACCTATCATCCCACGACAGATGGGCATGGGACAAGTATCAAGAGATAGTAAGTCAAAGATATTATTAACATACTGTAAAGTATAACAAAAAAAATGCTATTTATAATCACCTTCTTAACTATCATTAACCCCCCCTAAAATCTTCTCCATTCAACTATTATAAGGTAATTATTAATACACAATAAAATTATTGTAAAACTAAGGGTTAGTTTTTTATTATGTTGTTTTCAAAAAAACTTAGTTAATTTTGAAATTGAATTTTTTATTGAAAAATTGTGTTTTAGCTTATAAGATTATATTTTTTTAATCTAATTTTAATACAGATAAAAATGCACTTTGTGGAACCTCGATTTTGCCGATTTGTCTCATCCTTTTTTTACCTTCTTTTTGTTTTTCTAACAATTTTCTTTTTCTTGTTATATCACCACCATAGCATTTAGCAGTAACATCTTTTCTGTATGCCTTTATAGTTTCTCTAGCAATAATTTTTGCCCCTATAGAAGCTTGAATAGCAATATCGAATTGATGTCTTGGTATTAGAGTTTTCAACTTTTCACATATTCTCTTACCAAAATTATATGCATTATCTTTGTGAATTAGTGTAGAAAGGGCATCTACTTTTTCACCATTTAATAAAATATCTAATTTTACCAAATCAGTTTCTCTATAACCAATCTGGAAATAATCTAAAGAAGCATATCCCTTAGAGATACTTTTTAATTTATCATAAAAATCAAATAGAATTTCAACTAAAGGCATTTCAAAAGTTAGTTCTGCACGATCAGCAGTCAAATAGACTTGCCCTATAAAAATACCTCGTCTATCAATGCATAACTTAATAATACTACCTATGAATTCACTTTTTGTAATTATTTGTGCTTTAATAAAAGGTTCCTCTATTTTATCAATTCTAGATGGATCTGGCAAGCCTGATGGATTATGGACCTCTATTATTTCTCCTTTTGTAGTGTAAACTTTATAAGAAACATTAGGAACAGTAATAATGACATTAATGTTAAATTCTCTTTCTAGTCTTTCTTGTACTATCTCCATGTGTAGTAAACCTAGAAATCCACATCTAAATCCGTATCCTAGAGCATTGGATGTTTCTAAAGTAAATTCTAATGCAGGGTCATTTAGCTGCAGTCTTTCTAAAGAATCTCTTAAATTATCATATTCATCTGGAGATACTGGATATACACCAGCATATACCATTGGTTTTACTGGTTTAAAACCTTCTATAGCATTTGCACAAGGATTTTCCATATGTGTGATAGTATCACCTACTCTTACCTCTTTAGCAGATTTAATCCCAGTAATTACATAACCTACATCACCCGCTTTTAGCTCATTGCATGGCTCATAATTATAACCTAAACAACCAATTTCTTCTGCTAAATAGTTAGATTTATTAGAATAAAACATTATATGGTCATTTGTCCTTAATGTTCCATTAAAAATTCTAAAATAGGCTATTACGCCTCTATAACTATTAAAAATGCTATCAAAAATTAAAGCTTCTAGAGGTAAATCTGGATTCCCCAAAGGGGCAGGTATACGTTCAATAATAGCATGCAAAACATCATCTATCCCTATCCCATGTTTAGCACTTACTGATATTATCTCATCGCTATCACATCCAAGTAAATCTATTATTTGATCTTTTGTACCTTCTATATCTGCATTTGCCATGTCGATTTTATTAATTATAGGTATAATCGCAAGGTCATGGTCAATAGCTTGATATAGATTGCTAATAGTTTGAGCTTGTATGCCCTGAGTGGCGTCAATTACCAATAACGCTCCTTCACATGAGGCAATAGCTCTAGATACTTCATATGAAAAATCTACATGCCCAGGAGTATCTATTAGGTTCAGAATATATAATTCCCCATTATAATTATATTGCATTCTAATAGCATGGCTTTTAATTGTAATACCACGTTCTCTTTCTAAGTCCATATTATCTAGCACCTGATTCATCATTTTTCTCTCATCAATAGTGTGTGTAGATTCTAATAATCTATCAGCTAATGTAGATTTACCATGATCTATATGTGCAATTATACAAAAATTTCTTTTTAAATCATCCATATTGCAAAATTACAAGAAAATTTTAAAATGATTTTACAGTACCATTCAATGCATATTATACATTAAAATCATAATAATTTATTAGTTAATAAATTATTAATAGAAAATGTAAACAAATCAATATTATTTATCAACTTTAGCTCTGCGAATTTCCCAAATAAAATAAGAAACTATTAATGCAAAAGCTATAAGAGAAAAAACTTCTGGCCATACATTCCCTTCTAACCAGAGCCATTTACCATTTACTAATTCTTTAAATACTGGTACTGTAAGGTCTAGACCAAAAAATAATAACAATGCACCAATTACACCAAATAGAGCTGCGCCAGCAATAAAACCACTTGCTAATAAGGTACCTCTTTGTTCACGAGCTTTAGCTAACTCTTTGTCTTTAGTTTTATTAGCAACGAAATGATTTATTAAACCACCAACTAATAGTGGAGTATTTAGACCTTGTGGAATAAACATACCTAGAGCAAAAGCAAGTGGAGAAATACCCAAAAAATTTATCAATAGTGCGATGATAGCACCTACTAGATATAAAACCCAAGGGATTTCAGCATTTTGTTGCATAAAAGGTTCTATGATAGATGCCATAGCATTTGCTTGTGGAGCTACTAATGGATTAGGATGTTCAGGTGTTTTCACAAAACCATATGCTTCATTTAAAACAAATATTACTATGCCAACTGTCGCAGCACTAATTAATATTCCTAAAAATTTAAAAGTCTCTTGTTTATGTGGTGATGAACCTACCCAATAACCAATTTTTAGATCTGTGATGAAACCTCCTGCTGTAGATAGTGCTGTACACACTATACCACCGACAAGCATAGCTACTACCATGCCTGTAGTGCCTTTTAATCCGACTTGTACCAATACTAATGACATTAAAATCAATGTCATCATTGTCATACCAGATACTGGATTAGTACCTACTATGGCTATAGCATTAGCTGCCACAGTAGTGAATAAAAAAGCTATGATAAGTAATGAAACTAACACTATTATTGCTTGCCACCAATTAAGATTTACACTTAATATAAAAAATAAAAATATTCCGAAAATCACTAATATTAATGCTGACAACCAAAATTTAGATGAAATGTCTTTGTCTGTACGTAGTATCTCTTGTTTAGTAGTTTTCTTTTTACTGAATAAAAGTCCAAAAGATTTTGCTACTACTGGTATAGAATTTATAATACCAATAATACCTGCCATAGCTATGGCTCCTATACCAATAGGTCTTACATATTCTAGGAATATCATTTCTGCACTTAGATTTTGCATGCCACCAATATATCCAATTAATGGCACAAAAACCCACCAGGATAGCAATGACCCCATGACTATTATCAATGAATATTTCAAGCCCACTAAATAACCAAAACTAAATACTAAAGCAGAAGAATTCATTTTAAAAACTAATTTTGTTTTATCAGCAATAGCTGCTCCCCATCCAAACATTCTAGAGGTGAATTCTTCTTGAAATAATCTCAGTGAATTAATCATGAAATCATATATCCCAGCGATAATACCACCTTTTAAAAGGATAGAAGATTGTTTAGACGCATTTGCACCAGTAACTAATATTTCTGTAGTAGCTTTAGCCTCTGGGAAAGGTAATTTACCATGCATATCTTTTACAAAATATTTCCTAAATGGAATCAAGAAAAGAATGCCTAAAAAGCCCCCTAATAAAGAAGAGAAAAATATTGGCCAAAAATTAATAGCAATAGTGGGATATTTAGATTGTAAGATATATAAAGCTGGAATAGTAAATACTGCACCAGCGACAACAACTCCTGAGCTGGCTCCAATGGATTGAATAATAACATTTTGACTCAAAGGATCTGACTTTCTAGCAGCCAAAGTTGCACCTACAGCAATTATAGATATTGGAATAGCCGCTTCGAAAACTTGACCTATTTTTAAACCAGAATAAGCTGCTGCCGCAGAAAATATGACAGCCATTAAAAGACCCAATACTACAGACCATGTAGTTACTTCTTTATAATTTTTCTTTGGATTGAGAATGGGCTTATATTCTTCGCCTTCTTTGAGCTCTCTATAAGCATTTTCGGGTAAATTTAAATTTTCTTCTGACATATTATTAAAAAATTATGGGTTGCAATTTTAAAATAAACAATCAAATTTTAACGTCTTGAGAAAGTAAATAAGCATTAATAAAATCATCAATTTCACCATCTAAAACAGCATTTACATTAGATGTCTCGAGTCCAGTGCGATGATCTTTTACCATTTTATATGGATGTAAGATATAGCTCCTTATCTGGCTTCCCCACTCAATTTTCTTTTTATTTTTTTCTAGTTTATCTATTTCCTCTTGTTTTTTTCTTAATTCTATTTCATAAAGACGAGATTTGAGCATTTGCAAGGCTTTTTCTCTATTTTGTTGTTGAGAGCGTGTTACTTGACATTCTATGACTATCCCCGTAGGAATATGACGCACACGTACTGCAGTTTCTACCTTATTTACATTTTGTCCACCTGGACCAGAACTTCTAAAAGTGTCCCATTCTAAATCTGCTGGATTGATATCAATATCTATCGTTTCATCTATTAATGGAAATGTAAAAACTGATGCAAAAGAGGTATGCCTTCTTTGATTGGAATCAAATGGAGATATACGTACTAGTCTATGAACACCATTTTCACTTTTTAGATATCCATATGCATAGTCTCCATCGATTTCTAAAGTACAAGATTTGATACCTGCTACATCACCTTCTTGCAAATCTAATTCTACAATTTTGAAATTATGCCTTTCTGCCCATCTGATATACATTCTCATAAGCATCTGTGCCCAATCTTGACTTTCAGTACCTCCAGCTCCACTATTTATAGTTATTATAGCACTATTTCTATCTGCTTCATCCTGCATCATCTTGTAAAATTCTAATTCATCTATTGCTTTTTTTACTAACTCATATTGTCTTTGATATTCTTCTTCCGATATTTCTTGGTTTTTAAAAAATTCATCATAAACAGAAAAATCTTCTAATTTTTTTTCTACAGAATCATATTTTTCTACAAAATTTTTTTTGCTACTAATTTCTTTTAATAGCTTTTCTGCTTCCTTAGGATTTTGCCAGAAATCGGAACCTTGTGTCCCAGTTTCTAATAAAATTATATCTTGTTTAATTTTATCAATGTCAAAGATACCTCCTCAGAGATACTAATCTCTCTTTTAGATTATCATACAATTCACTCATCTTTTTTTTAATTGCAAAAATATAAAAACTTATCAATTTTATAATTTATTTTATGACTATATTTTAAGTATTATTCGTGGCATCTTACATAATTTCTACAATTAATTTATGATTATTTTTATTTCGAATAAATCATATACTATTTTTGAAAAAATTAAAATCCATTAAAAAAATTTTTTGCAATTTTGCTAAAAAATTTATGAATAAAACCAAAAAGATACTGATAGCTGTAATTTTTATTGCTTCTATAGGTTTTTTATTTTGGGGAATTAATTTCCTAAAAGGATTGAAAGTCTTTTCTGATAATACTTTGGTATATGTAGATTATAATGAAGCATATGAACTCAACACTAATAGTCCTGTGTTATTAAATGGTCTTACTATTGGTAAAGTAAATAATATTCAATTTATACCTAATAGCTATAGAGTGAGGGTAGAATTATTAATAGATGAAAATTATAAGATACCTAAAGATTCTAAAGCATTCATATCTAGTGGTGCTTTGCTAGAAGGTAAGGTAATCAAAATAGTACCTGGGAATTCCGAAGAATATATAAAAGATAAAGATTTTTTAATTGGTGAAGTAGATCCAAGCATGACTGATGTGATCAGTGCAGAGCTCTTACCCTTAAAAGAAAAAATTATGTCTTTAGTTACTTCCATTGATAGCGTAGTTTCTATCATACAAAATATAGCTAATCCTGAAATGCAAAGAAATTTAACTCTCACAATAGAAAATATTAAAAATACTACAACAAATTTAAATAAATCTATGGCACATATCGAGAGTATTAGCCAAAATATCCAAGAAAATAATAAAAAAATAAATAATATTATTAGTAATATTAATGATATTTCAGACACAATTAAAAATAGTGATCTCAATTTAGTTATTAATAATCTCAATCAAGATATTATAGAATTACAAAAAATTATTAATTCAGTTAATGCACAAGCTGGCACCTTAGGTAAATTAATTTATAATGATAGCTTATATAATTATTTAAATAGTAGCTCTCAAAATTTAAATTTACTTCTAGAAGATTTACGAAAAAATCCTAAAAGGTATATAAACTTAAGTTTAATTTCCTTCGGTTCTAATTCTAAAGAGAATAAAAATAAATAAAATCCAAAAGTATTTAGATTTATACTAAAATCAATTTAAAACAGTATTTTTATATAGATGCAAATAACTATATTGGATTATCAGGCTTGTAATATTTTTAGAAGGCTTAGAAATGATAATTAAATGTAATTTTCTCAATTTTTTATTAAATTTTTTTCTATTTTTTAAAGAGTAATTTTCTTTCATAGGCATTTTTATTATATTAACGTAAACACTTCTAAATTTATTATTTATAATTAATTATATTTTTATTGAAATTTGCTTAGATGAAAAATAAAATTATCGAATTAAATATCTAATTAATAGATATATTATTAATGTTAATGTATCAATAATAATATTTCTTATGATTATAATTTGCTTTAAATGTTTCTGATAAAGAATTTTTTTTCAGCTATAAAAAGAAAAAATCAAATAAAAAATCTACGTTGTGTAAATGATTTGAGCAAAGAATAAATTTTTTAGGGTTATCCTTTTAATACAAAAATTTGATGAGAAAACTATAGTATTAATAAAATGTTTATTTTATTATTTTTTTATAAATTTTTGTAAAAATTAATAATGGATTATAAAAAAAACTAATTATAAGGTGCATAAGCCCTTTATTAAACTTTTTTTGCTTTATAAATTCCACTGCGATAAAATAATTTAATAAACTATACGAATTTCTCCATTTATGTCTGGTAGGAAATAGATTTGTATTAGATTTATATTTTTTCAATATGTAGATCATATCATGTTTGTAGAGTGCTATATTATTATGCATCTGTGAAGGATGACAGCGATAAAGGACTAATGGCTCCTCTAGATATATAAACTCCCCTAATTCCCTCAATCTAATGGTTAAATCGAAATCTGCTGAAGTGCTAATATTAGTATCAAACATTCCTGCCTCAAAGAAATAATCTCTTTTGATGATTGCAGATGATGGAATAGTAGGTACCATAAGTCTTCTAAATTTCCCCCAATCGTCCTCTACAATTTTTTTTGTTGTTTTACAAGTTTTGTAATCATTGCGTTCATCCCAAAGAAACATTGAAGAATATACTAATACACCTTTGGGCTCAGTTATTAATTTCTCAACTTTTTTTTCTAAATTTTCAGGGAGCCAAATATCATCTGCATCTAGGAAGGATAATATCTCGCCCTTAGAAATCATAGCACCTACATTTCTAGTATCAGACACTCCTGTATTATTTTTTTTAATATATGAAATACGACTATCATTGAACTGCTTGACTATTTCTGCTGTATTATCTGTAGATCCATCATCTACAATTATTAATTCCCAATTTTTATAAGTTTGATCTATTACACTTTGGATAGTGTCTGATATATATTTCTCACCATTATACACTGGTATGATTATGCTTACAAGGATATTTTCATTCATTATAGATCTGCTTTAACAAATTAAATTTATTTTCTACTGTGTACTGTTTGACAGATAGAGGAGCATTATTAATTAATTTTTCTCTAATATTTTTATTTTCTAATATTAATTTCATACCATTATATATATCTTTACTGTTTTTATAATCAACAACGATAGCATTTTCTAAGTGTTTAACACATTCATTTGCTATACCGCTGAGAGTACAAACCATAGGTATACCGCCAGCTAGGGACTCTATGTATACTTGGCCAAAAGCTTCAGAATGATTATCTATAGGAGTATGGACGAAAACATCAAAAGTTTTAAAAAGTGCGGGCATATTAGGTTCGAAATTTATTTTTACATAAGAATCAGCAGGTAATTGCATTAATAAGTTATTAATTTCATTTTCATAATCACCAGTAGCATTTGCTAGAACTAATTTGGCATGCGGATATTCATCTAATAATAACTTAAAAGCTGGAATGATATATTGCACACCTTTCCATTCAGTAAATCTGGAGATTACACCTATTACAGGATTATAACCCTCAAAATTATATTTAGTCTTTATCAATTCTATATCTTCATTATTTATATTGCTAAAAAGATTTTCTGGCAATCCATGAGGCACAATTTTTACCTTTTTTTCGGGAACTTTTTCCCAATTTACAAGTATGTCTTTAACTATCGGACTGATAGCAACAATATTTGTAGCCAACTTATTACTGAATTTGTCGTACAATATGCCGTGTTTATGATAAACATGGTGATATGATGAATGATGCCTAGTGTAAATTCTTTTTTTTACTTTAACAAGTTTAGCAGCTGATAAACCGATAATATTGGCTGCTAAAAGATGACAATGTACTATATCTGGTTTAATTTTTTTTAATATTCGATAAACATCTTTGAAAGCTGGTAATAAATCCTTTTGGCTACTATATAGTACTCTATAAACTGGGATGTCATTATTTTTTAAAAAATTTTCTAAATCTGAATCTGCTGGATTGAGCAAAATAAATTGCATATCAAAATATGGCGATAGATAAGTAGCTGCCCATTCAAACTCTAGGGCTTTGTCTATATCTGAAATAATGTAAACTAATTTTTTTGCCATTTTAAAAATTATTTACTATTGTAACCTTTATAAATATAAGCTGCTAATAAAGCATCAATTATTTTAAAAGTTATAAAATCAAATTTTTTTGATTTAAAAAAATTATTTACAAATGAAATAAAAAAATTCCTAAAAGACCAAATAATTGTTAGAATGAATTTTTTAAAAATAGAATGTTGTAATAATAAGTCATCATCTCCTAAGTCTACAGCTTGTTTACGAGTATAGGCAGATCGATATTTTCTCTCTAAAAATTTTTTAAGGTCTAAATAATCTTTTTCATTATGATATACATAAATATTAGGCAAAAGATAGATCTCGATATTATTTTTTATTAATTTTTCTTTGAAGTCATTATCTTCATACCCTGCGAATTTAAAATTTTCATTATAACCTTCAATTTGTGAGAATATAGATTGTTTAATAAAAAAAGCACAAGATATAAACATATGAGTTTTAATGTATTCACTATTTTTATCAAAAGTTGTATTTGTCCATGCTTTGCCTTCATATTTATCAAATCCGTAATAAAGTATATATCTACCAAAAGGCTTTTGAGTTAACTTATCATAAATATTTTGTGGATAAACCCAATTAAAATTAAGTACCATTTTATCATTCAGTTTAGATAAATTGATAAAATATTCATAACCTTTTTTTAGGCTTTCAGATGAGATAAGGATGTCATTATCAAGAAATAATAGTATGTTGCCATTAGCATATTTTGCTCCCATATTTCTAGCAGCAGCTACACCACCGGTATTACAATTAATTAGTTTGAAATCACTAGGCAGAGCAATAGATAATGATTTATCATCATTATTCACAATGATAACTTCATAATCATAATTAAAAAATTGTAATGCTTGGTCTAAAGCTATGACAGTCTCATAGAAAATATTTTCTCTTTGTTTTGTAGGTATAATTATGGAAAGCATAGGCAAAGTTACTAAAAAAGTCAAATTTTAAATGCAACAAACTACATCAAAAATAAATATAAAACACGTAATAATTTAATTAGCAGAGTAGGGTAAATTTTTTTCTTTTAATAACTCATAAAGAGCTTGATAGATAGCATTTATTTTTTCTAATTTATCATTAGCTATTATTTCTGTAATATACTGTTCTTTTAGTAAAAACAAAATTTGTACTCTCAAATTATCACATAAATCCAATGATTCCAGAATAATGTCATTATAGCTATTAGAGTAAATTTTAATAAGAGACAAAGCAATATTTGAGTGTAAAGCATCAACATTATTTCTCAATTGAGTAATCACATTTTTTTGTTGAGCAATAGGTAACTGCCTAGTAAGAGCATAGATATCTTGTACTAACTCCAGACTTTTTTGCCAAATAAGCTGATGCTTAAAATTTTTACTATATACACTCAAAATATTAATATTTTTTAGTTTTTATTAGGTATATTTTTTAAAATTTCCAATAAGAAATCGTAGAATTTTTTGACACTATCAATATTAACACGTTCATCTGGACTATGAGGTGCTACTATAGTAGGACCGAAAGATATCATATCTAGATTAGGGTATTTGCTACCGATGAGACCACATTCTAGACCCGCATGCACGGCTTTTATTTCAGGAATTTTTCCATATTTTTCTTGATATATTTTTTTTGCTAAACCTAAGATTTCACTATTAGGATTTGGTTTCCAGCCTGGATAAGCGCCACTGAGGACTACTTGAGCACCAGCTAGTTCAAAAACACTTTTTATTTTTTGACCTACAGCTTCTTTAGCACTATCTATGCTAGATCTCATCAGACATTGTATTTCTACTTTGTCATCAGATGTCTTCACAGAAGCTAAATTATTAGATGTTTCTACTAAACCTTCTACTTCGGTACTCATCCTCAGAACGCCATTAGGACATCCATAGATTGCTTTAACTATTTTATCAGCAATATCTTTTTTGATATAACTAGATGGTAGTTGACTTTCTTTAATATTAAATTGTAAATTAGGCTCTACATCACCAAATTCATTATGAAAATTTGTATCAAAAGTATTTTTGATTTCTTCAAGCTCTTTTACTTTATTTTCAGGAACAAGTATAATAGCATTAGCTTCACGCGGTATAGCATTGCGGAGTGATCCACCGTCAAAAGATACTAATAAACCATCAAGATGATCGATGACATGTTTTATAAATCTATTTAACCCTTTATTAGCATTTAATCTACCTAAATGAATATCTAATCCACTATGACCACCTTTGAGACCTTTTATTTCTACTTGAAAAGCTTTATAGCCAGCAGGGACAGGCTCGCGAGAAATATTAAAAGTGATGCTTGCATCCATACCGCCTGCACATCCTATAAATATTTCTCCTTCATCTTCACTATCGAGGTTTAATAAAATATCCCCTTTTAAAACATTTGGTTTCAGTCCAAAAATTCCGGTCATACCCCGTTCTTCATCAATAGTAATCAATGCTTCTATCATTCCAGTTTTTAAATTTTTATCAGTAAGCACAGCTAATATAGCAGCTAAACCTATTCCATTATCAGCTCCCAGAGTGGTGCCATCAGCTTTTACCCAATCTCCATCTATAATTGTTTGAATAGGATCTTTTTCGAAATCAAAAGTTTTATCCATATTTTTTTGGGGCACCATATCCATATGAGCCTGTAGAGTAACTATTTTGCGATTTTCATAACCTGGACTTGCAGGACGTCTCATTATTACATTACCAATCTCATCTACCATTACTTCTAGATTATTATCTTTAGCTAATTTAACTAAATATTCTCTTACTTTTTCCTCTTTACCTGAGGGACGAGGAATTTGAGTAAGTTCGTGAAAAAATTTCCACACATTTTTGGGTTCTAAATCTAAAATTGTTTTCATAATATTATTTTTTTGTGTTAATATCCTATTAATATCCTAATGTTTTACCTGTCATTTTAGTAATTTTAATAGTAAATACTGCAACATTATCAATAGAAGGTTTATTATATTGGTAGTCGTTTCTCCCAGTATATTTTTTCATAATTTTGTTTAAATAAATTATTTTAGTATCAAAATCTTCAATAAAATTAACAAATCCTTCAACAATAGCACTTTTATATTTCATATAATAACTACAAGCTACATTCTCACTTTGATAACCTAAATTTTCACTATTAGAGAAAGCAATTCTAACAAAAGGATGTTTAGTCATATAGCTAATTTTTTTGCCTTTTTGTCCGCTATGCATATAAATAATGCCATCTTCATAGGCGAAATTCATTGGCACTACATAGGGGTTCCCCTCATCATCAATTGTTGATAAATAAGCTACTTGAGTATTATTAATAATATCTTCTATAATATCATTATTTAAAACTGATTGCACCCTCATATGTTGCAAAAATTATTTGTCAAAGATAAACATAAAAAATGGAATAAAAAAAAGAAAAATATTTTAATTTTTGAAAGGTGAGCGAAAAGTATTTAGAAGGGATAGGAAGAACCTGCTTAAAGCAGGTTCTTCCTATTGAATAAAAATTTTTGTTTTGAAAAAAATATGTTTTTAGTTATAAAAAGTTTATATATTTGCAAAAAATATATAAACTTTATGGATAAAATATTTGAAGAAGAAATCGATGTCTTTGCTCTCACTAAAGAAGAAGCACGCAAGTATTACGACAATTTATATAATAAAATAAAAAATGAAGGCAAAGACATTGTCGATTATCAAGAGCAAAAAGCCATGTCTACAGGCATACTGTGTCCAGATTGCAATAGCAGTCATGTTATTAAAAATGGCTTGCAAAATGGAGTGCAAAACTACATGTGTAAAAATTGTAGTAGGCAATTCCGAGTTACAACTGGTACCTTCATGTATGGCATTCACCACAGAGATAAAATGCTCGAATACATCAAATGCATGTCTGCTGGAATGACTTTGAGAGAATGTGCTAGAAATGTAGGAATATGCTTGCAAACTAGTTTCTTTTGGCGGCATAGAATATTGTGTGCTTTGCAGTCATTTGAAGATAATGTAAATTTCTTTGGAATAGTGGAATTAGAAGAGCTTCTAATGAATTATTCTGAGAAAGGGAAAAAGAAACGTGAAAAGAAAGAATTAAAAAAGCTAAAGAAAAAGAAGCTAACGAAAGTAGCTATATTAGCTGCCACAGATAGAAGTGGAAATATATTGTTTAAAAAATTAGAAGATAAACAAGTACAAGCTGATCACATCTCTGATTTTCTAAAATCACGAATATCTAAAGATTCAGTTGTATGTGGCAGTGATAAAAAAGCTTTCAAGACTGTAACTGCAGAGCACATCAAACACAAAGAGATATCTTCTAAGAAAAAGAAGAAAGATGGTATATACAGTGTATCAACTGTTCATAAGAAGATAACAGATTTTGTAGACTGGATTTATTTCAAGTTTCGTGGAGTGGCAACAAAGTATTTAACAAACTACATAATGTGGTTTGTTGTAAGGGGAAAGTATTTGGCGGAGAAGATAATAGAAGATACTGGGAGGTTACTGAATTTGGCGGCATCGGATAGGCGGGCATGGGAGCGGTATAGTAATTTGATGTCTCAAACATATTTAATTCATAACATTTAAAATTTTTTCATACAAACTACTTTTAACAATTTTTTCGCAAAAAATTGTTAAAACCCTTATTTTACGTCCCTAAACAATTATTAAAACAAATTATTATTTGGCATAGATATTAGCCAACGACTACTAAACATCATTATTAGTAAATATTTTTTTCTTAATACAAAAAGTATATTATACCCCGCAATATGTATGTGGAGAGAGAGCAAGCAATTTATCCTTTATTTCATCATTAACGTTTAGACTTTCTATAAAATTAATAAAATCTTCTTGTTTAAGGCCAGATTTACCTCTTGTAAATTGTTTCAAAGTCTCATAAGGATTTGGGTAGCCATATCTACGCAGTATTGTTTGAATGCCTTCGGCTATAATTTCCCAATGATTGTTGAGATCACCATCTATCGTGGATTTATTAACTTCTAATTTTTTAAGTCCTTTCATCAAAGAATCATAAGCAATTAGAGAATGTGCAAAAGGTACACCAATATTTCTTATCACTGTGGAGTCACTCAGATCTCTCTGTAATCTAGAAATTGGCAATTTATCAGAAAGATGTTCAAGTATATTATTGGCTAGGTCTAGGTTACCCTCAGCATTTTCGAAATCTATTGGGTTCACTTTATGTGGCATGGTAGAACTACCTACTTCATTTTTTACAATTTTTAAGTGAAAATAATCTAACATGATATATAGCCACATATCTCTAGAAAGATCAAGTAAAATATTGTTTATCCTTTTGAGTGCATCAAAAAAAGCTGCAGGGTAATCATAATGTTCTATCTGAGTAGTAAATTGTAGTCGTAAAAGTCCCAAACTGTTTAAAAATTCATTGCTAAACTTTACCCAGTCAATCTCCGGATAAGCAGCTATATGAGCATTGAAATTCCCGACAGCACCACCAAATTTGCCAGCAAAAGGAATAAAATTTATTAAATGTAATTGATTATTTAGTCTTTCGATAAAAACTGCAATTTCTTTTCCTAGTCTAGTAGGAGATGCTAATTGTCCGTGTGTGTGTGCAGGCATTACTATTTGCCACCAATTTTCTGAGAGTTCTTTAAGCAGTTTTAATAAATCATCAATAAATGGATTTAATACTTGTATCCATGCATCACGCATCATCATTGGGAAAGCAGTATTGTTTATATCTTGAGAAGTCAATCCAAAATGTATAAATTCTTTCTCTTTTTGAAATTTCTTTTTATCAAATTGCATTCTGATCCAGTTCTCAACTGCTTTCACATCATGGCGTATGTCATTTTCAATAGTCTTTATTTCTTCTGCATCATCAATAGAAAAATTGTCAATTATAGAAATTAACCATTTTTCTCTCTCTTCATTCAAAAAACCGTCTAGTTCTGGTAATGGTAGTTTACATAGAGCTATGAAATATTTTATTTCTACAGTTAATCTATATTTAATAAGGGCGAACTCTGAAAAATAATTTTCTAAAACTTGAGTTTGGCTATGATAGCGTCCATCTATTGGTGATATTTGAAATAATGGATTCATTTTTTATTACAAAATTAAAACAAAAAAATATTTATCCTTCATTAAAAAAAATTCTTATTTTTGCAAAAAAAATGAAAAAGTCTAAAAAGGAGAAAGACGTACAGCTAACCTTTAATAAAAAGAATTACATTTTAATGGTTGCTGGGCTCATACTTATGGGATTAGGTTATGTCTTGATGATAGGTGGTGGCTCTACTGATCCTAATGTTTTTAGTGAAGAGATTTTTTCTTTTCGCAGAATAACTTTAGCTCCGATATTAATCCTTTTGGGCATAGTAGTAGAAATTTTTGCTATTTTATTAAACTTTGACAAAAAAGAAGAATGACTTGGCTAGAAGCTATAATTTTATCTATTGTAGAAGGACTTACGGAATTTTTACCTATTAGTTCAACAGGTCATTTAATAATTACTAATTATTTATTAGGCATACCAAAAACAGAATTTGTAAATGTTTATATTATTGCTATCCAGTTTGGAGCTATTCTTAGTGTATTAATTCTGTATTTCAAAAGATTTATTGAGAGTTGGCGATTTTATTATTATTTATTAATAGCATTTTTGCCTGCTGCGGTAGTAGGTTTTTTTGTAGAAAGCTATATAGATAAATTATTAAATAGCGAATGGGTAGTAGCGATAGCACTATTCCTCGGTGGTATAGCTTTGATGTATTTTGATAAATGGTTTAAAAATCCTTCTCCAGATCAAAATTTAACAGAAAAAAAAGCATTTAAAATTGGTATATTACAAATGTTAGCATTCATTCCTGGTGTATCTCGTTCTGCAGCTACTATTCTAGGCGGATTGGTTGTAGGATTAGATAGGAAAAACGCTACAGAATTTTCATTTTTTTTAGCAGTACCCACTATTTTAGGTGCTGCTGTCTATAAAGTATATAAACACTATGATGTATTATTTCAGGCTAATAATGCATCTCTATTGATTGTAGGTAATGTGATCGCTTTCATAACTGCAGCAGTAGCAATTAAATTCTTTATTAATTATATTGTTAAATATGGTTTTAAAGCTTTTGGAATATATAGAATCATTGTTGGAGGTTTATTAATGTTAGTTTTAGCATACAATCAATTTTTATCTTAAATTTTTAAATTTTATTTAAAAAATGTTATTTGATTTTGATAGAGGAGAAATGTTATTAATTGATAAACCATTAGATTGGACTTCTTTTGATGTAGTTAATTATATTAGAAAAACTATTACTAAATATCTGAATCATAAAATTAAGGTAGGACACGCTGGCACATTAGATCCTAAAGCCACCGGCCTTTTGATAATTTTAACTGGTAAAAAAACCAAACTAATGGAAGAACTTTTAAATTTAAATAAAGAATATCTCGGTACTATGAAATTAGGTGAAACTACTCCCAGCTATGATAGAGAGCTAGAGGTAGACAATACATATCCTTTTGATCACATTAGTGAAAATGATATATATAATTTAGCAAAAAAATTTATCGGTCGTCAAGAGCAGTATCCTCCAGTTTATTCTGCAGTTAAAATTGAAGGCAAAAGAGCTTATGAATATGCTAGAGAAAACCAAGACGTCGTCATTAATCCCAGATTTATAAATATTTATGAATTTGAAATTACTAAAATAGACTTACCATACATTGATTTTCGCATTGTTTGCTCTAGTGGTACTTTTATCAGATCTATTGTGAGAGATTTTGGCTTTTTGCTAGATAGTGGAGCTGTCTTAGAAAATCTTCGTAGAACTAAAATCGGAGACTATTCTGTAACTGATGCTCATGATCCCAGATTGCTCAATGATTTATTAGAGCAATTTCATTGATTTTAATTATATTTGTTCCCCAAATACAATTAATGTAATATTATGAATATTAAAAAAATAATTTTTTGTATAGTAATTATTATTTCACCATTATTACTAATAGCACAAAATAGTTGGATTCAAGACATAATTTTTAGAATAGATACTAATGTGATATCTTATAATAAAGACAAAATAATATATCAAAATAAAGAAGTAGTACCTCTACCCTATCGCATTAATCAAGAAATAGTAGAGATCTCAATAATCCCTGATAATCCTAATTTTATTAAAGAAATTATCCCAGATACTTCTTATCAATTTAATATTATTGAAGAACCATTAAAAACAGAGAATGACATTTTTTATTATTCTATACAATTCATTAATGCTACTAAGTCTAATTTCATAAAACATAAAATATCTGTAATAAATTACAACGATGATACTATCGAGATAGTCATAAATTTGCAACCTATTAGCAAACAACAAATACAAGTTTTCCCATCACAAGATGAGCTCTATGTAGGTGAGGAAGTTATGTGGGAGCTGATTTCTAATATTCCAGAAAATATTTTAACATCTCCTCTATGGATAGAAAAAGATAATTACCGCTATAGAATCATAGAGCAAAACAATAATATTTATTTACAGTTAATACCATTCCAAACTGGTAGGCAACAATTTAACATAGATGTTTCTCTGTATAAACCTATACTAGAAAACAAACAATTCGTTTATAATTATTCTTTCTCCACTCCTTTTTTTAATGTTAAACCTGGTAGGTTAGCGTATCTCAATATTAGCCCTACAGAATTTATACTACAGGATATAATTAATGAAAATAGTTATGAGGTTCAAATTGACAATAATAGAATATTGAAAATGAATAAAACATATAGAATAGAAGACAAAGAAGATAAAGGCACATTGATAGCAGAATTATATACACTAAAAGCTATATCTGGGAATAAAATTTTATGCAACCTAAATGTTTATAATATACATTCTATCGATAATGGAGTTTTGTACATTAAAGAAGGCGATGACCCAAAGTTTATAACTAATTTCACTGTTTTGCCAAAAACTATTTTTAAAACTTTGAGCATATCTCAGGATGGTGAAATTTGGACTTCTCAACCTAATGTAAAACCTGGTGATAAGGTAATTGTAAGTATAGAAGGGCAAAGCCTACATAAAACCAATTTAACATTCAAGGGTATAGATCAAACTAATATTGATACAATTTTTATTTCTTCTAATAAAATGGAATATAGATTGGATATACCATATAATATTTATATTCCACGAATAGAAATATTAAATTATAATAATCCTACTGGATTTTATTTGAATGTAATTGAGCATCAAAAGCCAAGGGATTATGATTTTTTAAATATAGACTATGGCGAAGGATTCATTAATCTAAGTGAAATATTGACGCCAATATTTTATAATAAGTCTATCAAAAACATTGTTATTAAAGGCAACCCTTCTATCATAGATGAAGGTATTAATCTATATGGTAAACAATATTTAGAAATCGAAATAAAAATAGTTGGTTTACGTGGAGAAGTTATAGAGCTGACGCCATGGCAGGAGTATACTCTTTGTCCAGATAGCAATTCTATGCGATATCAATTTTATAATAAAAATGATTGCTCCACATTAGAACTTTCTTTAAATGAAATTTTAAATAAAAAAACATATTCTTTAGATCCATGGACTAGAATCATAATAACTATTAGACATAAAGCAGACAAATATCCATATCAAATACCACCAAAGGTAATAGAATTAATTAATGAACGTAGAATGAGTTTTGATATAGAAATATCATTCCCTGCGGGATTATTGACGATTATACCAAATTCGAATCAAATATCAAATCTAAGTGGTATAAGTATGGCAATGATTGCTCAATTTAGCTTTTATCAGCAACACAGATACGCGAAATTACTACCAGTAAAATTAGGATTTGGTTTTATAGCCCTCAATGCTTTTAATTTTTCTAGTCAAAATATAAATAGAGATATGAGCTTAGTAGCCTTAGTGAGTTTATATCCTACTACTAAAGACCGTAAACTCAATTTTCCACTTTATATGGGTGGAGGATATTTTTTGTCAGAAAATGAATTTTTCTTTTTAGTAGGTCCTGGTATCCAAGTTAGTTTTTGAAAAAAAATTTATCTTTTTCTTATTTTTCTACTTTTAAAACATCTTTAATTATTTCTTCAAGATTATTTTTAGGTAAAGCACCCACGGCCATACGAGGTTGATCATCCAAAGGGATAAATAAAATACTAGGAATACTTTGAATACCAAAAGCATATGAAAGCTCTTGCTCTTCTTCAGTATTTATTTTATAAATTTGAATTTTACCATTATACTCAGCATCTATTTCTTCTAAAATAGGTGCAAGCATTTTGCATGGAGAACATCAATCTGCATAAAAATCAATAATAGCAGGTTTATCACCTTTGTATTTCCATTCTTTTTCGTTTACATAATCAAAAACTTTTTCTTTAAAAGTTTCTGCTGTCAAATGTTCAATCATAATTTATTAGAATTTATTGTTTATAAATAACTTGTGAAATCATTTTTTGATATTCTTCTTTTGGATAAGCACCTATAGCTATCACTGGATCACCATTAAGAGGACAAAACATTATTGTAGGAATAGATCTTATTCCAAAAACTCGAGCTAGCTCTTGCTCCTTATCTGTATCTACTTTGTAAAATTGAATATCTTTTGAATATTCTTGAGCTAATTGCTCCATAATAGGAGCAATTCTTTTGCAAGGTCCACACCACTCTGCATAAAAATCTATGATACAATGTACTTTACCTTTGTAATTCCATGCAGTACTATTTCGATAATCAAATACCTTATTAATAAAATCTTCAGTAGTCAAATATTCTACATTTCCAGTAGGTTTATTACTGGTCGAAGAGTTATTAACCTGTATATCATAAGTTTTTTGTGTATTATCATTATGAATAGTTTCAGTATTTTTATCAATATCTTTAGATTGATTATTGTTGGGTGAGCAGAATGTCAACATCCATATCATTGGCAATAATGTAATTATATTCATAATTTTCATGTTATTTTTATTTACAAAATTATAAAAATAAATTAAAAATTAAAGTTTATGTGATAAATATCAGATAAGAATTTTATTTACATTTGTTGATCCATACTTAATTTTATGCTACTTATAAAATCTTAACCTCTGGTTCTAATTTTACATCAAAGATATTTTTAACAGAATCTATAATTTTATTTGCAAGATTTAAAATGTCTTGGCCAGTAGCATTGCCATAATTAACAAGTATCAATGAGTGAGAAGTAGAGACGCCAGCATCACCTTCTCTATATCCTTTCCAACCTGCTTTTTCTATCAACCACGCAGCAGATATTTTAAATTTATCATCTGAATATTTAAAAAAACATATATCAGGGAATTTTTTTGTTAAAATTTCTAATTCATTTTTAGAACAAATGGGATTTTTAAAAAATGAACCTGCATTACCTATTTTATCTGGTTGAGGAATTTTATTGTCTCTTATTTCTAATACAGTATTTCTTATTTCTTGTAGAGAAGGATTTTTATCCTGAAACTTATTTTTTAGATCTTTATATGATAGGTTTGGTTGTGGATTTTTATTTAATAAAATTTCAATTTTAGTAACAAATATTTCGGGCATTTGTTGTAATTTGCTTTTTCTGTAACTAAAAGACAAATCATTAGGAGTAAATATTTCAAATTTATGAGTTTTGAAATTATAGCCATAAATTCTATAAGCTACATCAGCAAATTCTACACCATAAGCACCTATATTTTGAATAGGTGCTACTGCACAACTGGATGGAATGCCTGATAAATTTTCTACTCCCCACCAGTTATTATTAACACAATAATCGACTAAGTCATCCCATTTAGTACCACCACCTGCACATACAATTACTTTATTTAAATCCTCTTCTACTATTTTAATAAAATTAATATTACAATGTATTACGAGTGGTAAAGAATTTTTTGTGATTAAAATATCACTACCTTCTCCGATAAAAAATGCTTTCTGGTAAATTTCAGAAAAATTGCGGTCTAACAGAATCAAATCATCTTCTTCATCTATCTCAATGAAAGTCTCTGCATAACATTCACAATGGAAAGTATGTTTATCACGTAGAGAAACATTATTTTTAATTTTCATTACAAAAATTAGATAGTTAATTAAAAAATTTAGTAGCTAAATGAGTCAATTAAAAATTATTTAGGTCTATATTCTTCGAATTCTTCTGGTAAGAAATTAAAAAAAGTATCACCACGCAGCCCTAGACGAAGAGTTTCTAGAGCTATTACATCTTGGTAAGATACATTACCTAGATTCACATTAGAGCCAAATTCTTTAATAAAAAATATTTGTTGATTTTTTTGTGGTGCTTCGAAAATAATTTTATCGGGGGATAATTCCTTTTTTATTTTATCAATCAATAAAACGCGAGGGTTCCCAGCTTTGGTGTAAATGCCGACATTACCAGCTTCACGTGCTTCACCGATCACATATGATGAGCCAGCTTCTAGCTCCTCTTTCATCTCTTTTATCCAAAGGTTTGGCCTTACAAGTATAGTTTCATCTTTGCTACCAACTTCAGATAGTACTAAGTAATCTTTAGCTAAAATATTAATATATTCGCATTTTTTTTCATGATCTAGCTCTATGCTACCGTCAGATACTTCTACAGTATCAATTTTAAATTTTTTCACCCATTTAATATAATCAGAGAATTGTTTTCTCACTATAAAAGCCTCAAATAATGTGCCACCGAAATAAACTTTAACCCCAGCCTCTTTGTAAATTTGAATTTTTCTTTCAAGATTTTGAGTAACTATAGATGTACCAAATCCTAATTTAACAAAATCAATAAGATCAGAAGCAGATTGCATTAACCCCTCTGCCTCAATAGGTGAAAGACCTTTATCCATAACCATGGTGATACCTGTTTTACGTACTTTTTTGGTACGCTCTGGCAAATACTTTAATATCATAATCTGAAATTTTTTGCTAAAATATAATTTTTTTTACAAATAAATGTAATTAAATAAGATTTAAAAAAAAGTAATATTTCACTTTTTTTAATTAAATAATAAACTTTTTCAAATTAATATAGTCTAATAAATAAAAATAATATGAATACCAAAAAAGAAACTTTTTATTGGCTAATTTATCTTATTTTTATGGGTATTGTAATTACTTTAACAATAATTTTTTTATAAAAAATTTTTTTATCTCAAAAAAAATTACTATTTTTGCAAACCTAAAATAAAAATGAGGTAAATAATATGGCAAGGAAATCAAAAGATGCTAGAGTGCAGGTGATATTAGAATGTACAGAGCAAAAAGGTACTGGTGTGCCAGGCATTTCACGTTATGTAACTACTAAAAATCGTAAAAATACACCAGAAAGATTGGAATTAAAAAAATATAATCCATATTTAAAAAGATATACAATTCATAGAGAAATTAAATAATATTAAATTATGGCAAAGAAAACAGTTGCAGAATATCGTGATATTAAAAATAAGAATGTAACCAAAGTTATTCGTATGGTTAAATCACCTAAAACAGGTTCTTATCAATTTAAAGAAACTATTGTAGATAGTGATAAGGTAAATGAATTTTTATCACAATCTAATAATAAAAAATAAAGAATTTTTTATACTTTTTTAAAAAGATAAACATTAATATGTTTATCTTTTTTGCATTTATATTGGATTTGATTTCTTAGAGCCGAAAGCATTTTATCATTTATTATTAGTATATAATATTTTCCAATTTATTCAAGCTCCAATTTTTATTAAATAACTAAAATTTCAATTTAATAAAATAGAATATTAAAGAAAAGTATAACTGAAAAAATTTGTTAAAAATTCAGCTATTTGATTAAGTCGTTTATCAGTTTATAACCACGACAATTATAAATTTATGAGTCAATTTTCTTAGTTTTTCTATATTTTAAAAATTCTTGTACTATAGCACCTATTAGTAGTAAAATAAACAAAATATTTGCAGTTAGAGTTATAGGTTTAGCTTTATTATAAATTCTAGGAACGAAATGCATCTTAATTTCATGATCACCAGCAGGCAAATATGCAGCACGGATTACATAGTTAGCTTTCATAATTGGCTGTTCGTTACCATCTATTTGCATCTCCCATTCGGGGTAATATACTTCGCTGAAAGCTACTATCTGAGGAGCAGATGAAGAGTATTTATAATTAATCTCATTTGGAGAGAAATTAATAATTTCAATTTTAAAATTAGTATCTAAAGATGAAAGAGCATCATTATATTTTTCGTCCCAATATTTATTTTGAATTACTAAAGTTTTGTTAGGATCTATAGTTGCTAATTCTGTAATTTCTGCATCTGCATTAGGCACTAATTTTACATCACTCACATTCCAGGCATATCCGCATGCATGTGCATTAATTAGTGGCATTTGATCTTTTTGTAAAATAATATATTTAGTATTTAACATATTAATAACATTTAAATTAGCTAGAGCACTATCTATTTTCCCAAGAGTTAGAGCTTGATTATTAAAAACAGCAGCGAATCTTTGAATTTCTGGCATTAAATGATAATCTATTAGCTCTTGATAACGTTTTAGTTTAGCAGCATTATAACCACCAATATCACGATGATAATAAGCAGTAGAGGCATCATTAAACACATTCACAGTCAAGTTTAATACTTTACCTTGTCCATCTTTATTATCAGCTAAAATATACTGATCTGCTGGAGTTAAAGGATAAGGATTTTCATATTTTTTCTTAGAAATAAAATGTGATTCATTTAAATATCTTTTATTAACAGGTATTAAATCTATAGCTACTAGCAACCCTAAAGATATCAAAAAAGCAGATTTAGGAATAGATTTTCTAATATACAAAACTATTACAAGTAAAGTAATTAACATAAAAATCAATGTACGCCATGCATCATTACTTAGTATTTTTGCTCTCACAGCTACTAAAGAAGCTACAAAGTCATTCATTTGATATCCTTGTGCTTGATATTGACTTATAACTTCCTGATCTCTGGGAGATAGAAAATTAGAAAAAGTAGAAGGACTAACAGCGATAAAAAATACTATAGCACAAACAATACCACTAATAATTAATATTTTTTTTAAATTCTTTTTATAAAAATCTGGATTTTTGAAAATATCATATACTTGAAAAGCAAAAAATATAGGAATTATCAATTCTGCAATTATAAGTATCATCGATGGTGTACGAAATTTACTATATAGAGGGACATAATCTATAAAAAAATTAGTTAGGGGCATGAAATTTCTTCCCCAAGCTAGCATTATGGCTAGAATAGTAACTAATATTAAAGGTATACTAATTTTATTTTTCCATATAAAAGCTAAACTAATAAAAAATAAAAGCATAACTACAGCACCAGCATAAACTGGCCCTGAAGTAAAAGGTTGATTGCCCCAGTAGGCTTCCCAGCTACCTACAACATCTTTCCATTGTCTATCAGCAGCTGATAAAGAATTTGGTGCTACAGTAGCAATCCTATCACTTACACCACCTTTGAAATTAGGAATTAATAAAGTCATAGTTTCATCTATTCCATAGCTCCATTGAGTAATATAATCTTTATCTAGACCAGTAGTTTCTTGAGCAGTTGATAATTCAGATTTACCACGTGTAGTTTCTTTGCTAAATTCATTAGTTACGTACATTAAGCTAAAATTGAGTAAGGCACCTAATGCAGCAGTAGCTACCATAATAGAAGTAGCATAACCTATATGTTTCCAATCTTTTTTCTTAATATACACTATTGTGAAATAAATAGCTACAAAAAGAGTAATCATTGCTAAATAATAAGTTACTTGTAAGTGATTACTTCTAATATTCAAAGCTAAAAATAGAGCAGCTAATAAAGCCCCCCACTTATACTTCTTTTGATAAATCAAAATAACAGACGCCAGATAAGGAGCCATATATCCTATAGCATGGAGCTTAGAAGTATGTCCTACTTGTAAAATTATGATAAAATAACTCGATAAAGTAAATGCTAAAGCTGCAATAATAGCAACCCATGTATCTAATTTCATTACTTTCATCAAAAATAAAAAACCAGCAAATAAAAGAAAAATATATCCCATATGAGGATGTAAAAAAAGCATAAAGACCTTATCTAATTTAGAAACTAAAATATCATTATATTGCATAGAAATCAAATAAGTAGGCATACCACTAAACAAACGTGTTGTCCAAAAAGCTTGCTCACCTGTTTGCTGGTAATAATCTTTTGATTCTTTTGACATCCCAGCATGCTGCATTATATCTGGTTGAGCTATTATTTTACCAGAAAGCATGGGACTTAGGAATATTAATAATACAGCAAAAATAACAACTAAAGCCACAGCATAAGGAATAAATTGCTTTTTATCAATTTTCATTTTACTAAATTTTATAGCAAATTTAATAGAAAAAATAAAAACAACAATTAATTTTTAGAGTAAAAATTATTTTAAGGTTATTAATAAAAAACATTTTTTATTTGACATAAATGAAAAAATATATATAATTTACCATTTCATACTCTTTTCTCTCCTATTTTATACTTTCTTTCAATTTTTTTATCAATTTTTTCTGTTCGTTATTTAGTTTCTTTGGAAAATTAACTTTTATTTTTATAAACAAATCCCCATGTTTATTAGGATTCTCATAGTTAGGCATCCCTTTGCCTTTTACTCTTAATATTTCATCAGGTTGTGTACATTCTTTTAATTTCACTTTAACAGGTTTATCTAAAGTATGAACTATTATATCACCACCTAGCAATGCTGAGAATAGATCCATTTCTATTTCTGTATAAAGATCATCGCCTCGCCTTTCAAATTTAGGGTGCTTTGATATGTGGACATTTATTAATAAATCACCGTTTACATTAGGTATATTATGTGATTCTCTTTTGATTCTTAATATTTGTCCTTCCTTAATGCCAGGTTTTATTGGTACTCGTATTTGCTTATTATTTATATTCAATAATTTTTTTGTTCCATGATATGCTTCTTCGAGTGAAATATTGAGATCAGTAGTGTATTCAGTTGGTCTATTTTTTGTTCTATTATGGGTAGTTCTACTGCTTTGCCTATTGCTACCTTGAGTGTATATATTATCAAAATTAAAATCTGAGCCGAAAAACATTCTAAAAAAGTCTGAAAATGGACTACTGCCACCTTGTCCAAAAATATCTCCTAGATCAAAAGTACTATATTGATATCCACCTTGTCTTTGTTGATAATTGCTATAGTCGAAATTTTTATATTTATCCCAATTGGCACCTAATTCATCATATTTTTTACGTTTTTCAGGATCACCTAAAACTTCATATGCTTCATTAATTTCTTTAAATTTTTCTTCAGCTTCTTTATTACCAGGATTTTTGTCGGGATGATATTGCAATGCTAGTTTTTTATATGCTTTTTTAATCTCTTCTTCGCTACTATTTTTAGAAACTCCCAATATTTTATAATAATCTTTGTACTCCATATTTAAATAAATGATTTGTTTTTTAATTTTTTTTTATATCAAAATTTATGCAAAAAAATTTTTTATGTCTAAAAGACAGATTTTTTTATAGATATAATTATATGCTAAATATTAATCCTATTTCTACTGGATTAACATCTGGACCTTTGTTTGGTTTGAAAAGATTACTAAAATTATATTGTATCATGCATCCTATATGATTGATATTAATTTTGAATATTAATCCAGTCTTAGATTTATTGAAACTCGACAAATTATATCCTTTGTCATTAATAATTTCGCTAGTTAACTTCAATTTATAATAATTAAACAATTGAAAACCATATACTAGTCCAAAGCTCACATCCATTTTGGGTTTAGATTTGGTTTTTAATTCTAATAGTAGAGGAATTTCTAAGTAGAATGCAGATAATTTGGTTTGCTCAATGTTTACATCAATGATAATGTTATCATTTGGCTCTATATGTATACCATCGTCATATTCTACTACATTTCCAGTTTTTTCTAATATGTAATTGACCCATTGCAGGCCTAGTCCAGTTACTAATCCCCAATTATTTTTATTAGATAATGAAAGAGAAATTTGTAAAAAATTAAATTGAAAACCTATAGATTTATTAAAATTTATTGATAAATCATTATATTTATTAGGTAAAGAAAAAGATAATGGCGACTGTCCATAGTTTGTATATAAAACACCAAATGACAGCCAGCTTCCTCTAAATTTTTCATTTTTATCTTTTGATTTTTTATTATAGTTATTAAAACCAAACATTATTATATCTTCATCTTGCACTTTTGTTGTTTCAGACCTAACTATTTCATTATTTACTGTATCATTAAATATTTGATCGTTTATTATTGTAAAATATTTAACTAATTTCAATGAATCATTTTTTACATCTATTTTCTTTTTTGATGAGATTATATCAGATGCAGCAGATTTTTGTATATTTATATTTTTAGGTTTACCAAAATAATTTATTATACTGGTACCTCGAGCTAACAAATTTAATTGATTAACAGCCTTTACATTTATTTTAGCTGCTCTATCTGTAGTAGAGATTAAATTCCACACAGACAGGTCTGCAGCATTTATAAAGCTTGATTCGTTAGCTGTTATTTTTAGATCTTTTACCAATCCTTTGATTATCAAATTACTAGCATTATCAATGTTTATTTCCAATTTATTACAAAATATTAACATTTCGCAGTACGAAGCATTGTCTAAGTTTATATATAAACTATCAGCTTTTAAAGTGTCTATGATTTTAACCTTAGCTCCATTATTTATGTCCATTTCTTTAATATTATTATTTATAAAGATAGTCTTATTTTCATTTTTAAATGTTAGTATATTCTGATTGCTTAGATTTGTAAAATTATTATAAGGATAGATGGAATCTGATAAACGCAATATGTATTTGCCATTTTCTAAATGTATTTTATCTATATTTTGACTTATTAAATTATTAATAAAAATTATTAAGAAGGAAATTATAAAAATACATTTTTCCATATTTTTTCAATATATCAAGAATAATTTGTAAAATTATAAAAAAATGAAATATAAAGATATATTAATTCAAATCTTCTAACAGAATATTGAGATAATTTTTATAACGCAAAGGATTAATTGCTCCACTTTCTACAGCTGATATTACAGCACATTCTGGCTCATTAACATGCGTACAATTATTGTATTTACATTTAGAGATGAAAGGTTTGAATTCTCTAAACCAGTGTCCAAGTTCCCATGTTTCGAACTTTGGTATTCCAAATTCTTTGACACCTGGAGTATCTATGATAGCTCCACCATTATACAAAAAATGCATCTCAGCGAAAGTAGTTGTATGCCTTCCTTTTTTATATTTGTCAGAAAGTTCCTGAGTTTTTATTTGTATAGAGCTATCTAATTTATTTATTAACGAAGACTTTCCTACTCCACTTTGTCCAGCTAATAGGAATGTTTTGTCTTTTATATAATTTTTTAATTCCTCGATACCATTATTTGTTATTATAGATGTCAAAAAAATCTTATATCCTATCTGGTTGTAAATATTATAAAGTGTATTAAAATATTCATCATTTTCATTATATAAATCACATTTATGAAATATTAAATTAACATCAACGTTGTATGCTTCTGCGAGCACAATAAATCTATCAATAAATCCCATAGGAGTGTATGGATGATGTGGAGTTATCATTAGCAAAGCTCCATCTAAATTTGTAGCTATTATTTGATAGGTAGCACCAGATTTAGTTGCTTTTCTTAATATTGCATTTTTTCTATCATAAATATTAGTAATTATGCCTGTTTTTTCTTTTTTATTTACTTCTAAAAATATTTCTACATAATCACCTACTGCTACTGGGTTAGTAGTATTATAATTTTGAAGTCTAAATTTACCTCTTACTCTGCAAGGTATTACTTCTGTAGCGTCATCTAATTTGACATAATACCAACTACCTGTACTTTTAGTGATAATTCCTTTCATTTTATAAAAAAAGTAAAATTACAAAATATTAACTGTTTTAAATTTTATCTGGTGTACCAATACAAGCTACACTAATTTTAACGTTAGGAATATTTTTGAATAATTCTATTAGTGATACAGTAGTAGCCCCAGTAGTAATAACATCATCAACAATTAATAAATGTTTATTAGCAAATTTTTGAGCATTTTTAATAGCAAAGACACCATTCAGATTATCATATCTTTCCCATTTAGATTTTTTAGTTTGAGTTTCAGTAAATTTAGTTCTCAAAACGTCATTAGTATTAATAGGAACATTTAAAACTTGGCTAATACCTTTAGCAATCATTTCTGATTGATTATAACCTCTAATTTTTTCTTTTTTAGGATGTAATGGAATAGGTATAATGACATCAATGTGTGGATTAATATTTATCAATTCATTTCCAATCAATTTGCCAAAATAAATACCTACATCTTTACGATTCTTATATTTAAGAGCATGCAAACAATGTTGTAGAATGCCGCCTCTATAAAAATAACATAATGCAAATGCATATTCGATGTTTGCTTGTCCAATAAATTTATCGTAAAGTGGATTACTAATATAGCTAGCAAAATAAGTAAAACCTAATTGTGAATAACATTCTGTACATAAAATATTTTTATCATTAAAAATAGGTTTATTACATGCTAAACAAAAATTAGGATAAAATAGTTGAAAAAAAGAATCAATAAAACTATTCATTATGAGATAATGAGACAATAAGAATTATTATTCTAATTTCAAACTGCCCTCACCTAATACATAATCATTTGTAAAAACAGAAAAATAATATATTCCAGGGATAAGGTTCAGATTATCTCTAGCATAATCAAGACATATTTTTTGAGCTTTTCCATTGTATTTAATAGTAGTCTTATCAGAATATTGAAGAGTTTTACCTTGATAATCAAAGCTATAGCCACCTTGAGTTAAAATAAGTCCATCTGGTCTAGCAATGCGAATGTATAAAGTATAATCACCTGGAGGTACTAATTTATTTTCACCCACAATGAAGCAAATATTAAATTTATCAGTACGCCTTGCTTTATCAGTAGGAATATCTTTATCACCTCGTACTCTATAGGCGATAGGAGTAACATTATAGGCTACCATATAAGTAGCAGCATTAATAGTTTTAGTTAATGAATCACTAATAGTAGCTAATTGTGTTGATTTAGATATTTCAGTTGTAAGATCTTCTTTGAGTTTTACATTTTCTGCCGTTAAAACTTGATTAACTCTATATAAGCTATCTATTTGCTTGACATAGCTTTGAGTGATATTTCTTAATCTATCGAGTTGCCTTTTTACACGATTATAGTCAGCTTGTGATGCAATTAATTTCTCAATTTCTTTAGCTTGCTGTTGTATTATACTATCTTGATTAATTAATTTAATATTCAAAGAACCATATTCTTCTTTAATATTGTTATATTCTGTCATTATGCTATCCAATTCATTTTTAAGCTCTAAAGATATTTGCATATTCTTTTGATTTTCTACAATAGCTGTTTCAAATTTATTGTATGAGCTGAAATAAAGATAAATGAAAATACCATTTGTGATTAATAGCAAAATAATGATAATAATATAACCAGTTTTTTTATTGCTAGACTTTTGTGTATTAGCACTATCCATGTTTTGATTATTTACATCGTTCATAACGTATATTTTTTACAAAATTAATTAAAATATTTAAAAAAAATAATTTTAAAGAATAAACTTAGTATCCTTTAGAATTTCTTTAATTCCATCTTCTAGAGAAGTCATTGGCCTATTAAGTAATTGCTTCATTTTAGTAATATCTGGCAAACGTCTTTTCATATCCCCTTCTTTGAGGGCAGGCAAAAATACCAATTCAGCATTAGCATTAGTGATTTTATTAATTAAATTAGCCAATTCAAGGACAGTAGTTTCATTATTATTACCGATGTTAAATATTTTAGGATCTAAATTGGGATTTTCTATGCATTGCAATAGATGATTATAAGTAGCGTCTACATTATCATTTATATAACAAAAAGTACGAGTTTGAGAGCCATCACCATAAATAGTAATTTTCTTTTCTTTGAAAGCCTGTCTGATAAATTTGCTAATTACAAAATCAGGATTTTGCTTAGGACCATAAGTATTAAAAAAACGAAATATTGAATATTGTAAGCCAAACTCTTGATTAAAAGTTTTAAGATAAATTTCACTTAAATTTTTAACAGCTGCATAAGGAAGTCGAGCATTAAGAGGTGTAGTATCTTCATTTTGTGGAAATTCTACTGACTCTCCATAAACCTCAGAGCTAGAACTATAAAAAACACGTTTTACTTTAGTATTTTTAGATAGTTTGCAGATGTTTTCTGTCCCATAAATATCTTTTAAAACATTAAAAGGTTGCTCTAAAGTACGTTGCACACCTACTACAGCAGCATAATGAAAGACATAATCTATAGGATAACTAAAAAAAACTGCACTAATATCATTATAATCATTCACATTTAATTTAATGAATCTAAACCTATCAAGATTTTTTTTAGGTAATTTTTCTAAAGAACCTGTGGATAAATTATCTACAGCAATTACAAAAAAATCTGGATTACTAAGTAATTTTTCTACCAAAGAACTACCAATAAATCCTGCACCACCAGTTACTAAAATATGTATCATAATTTAAACTAATTATCTAAAATAGATAACAAATATTTGCCATAACCACTATTTAAAAGAGGAAAAGCTAATTTTTTTAATTGAATTTCATCAATAAATCCCATCCTATAAGCCACCTCTTCGATACAACCAATTTTCAGATTTTGCCTTTGTTCAATTACTTGTACAAATAGCGAAGCTTGCAATAAGCTCTCAAAAGTGCCAGTATCTAACCAAGCAGTACCCCTAGATAAAACTTTAACTTTTAATTTATTAAGTTTTAAATATTCTTTATTAACATCAGTAATTTCATATTCACCTCTAGCACTTGGTTTTAGAGATTTTGCAATATTAATAACATTATTATCATAAAAATATAACCCAGGAATAGCGAAATTAGATTTAGGATTTACGGGTTTCTCCTCAATGGAAATCGCATTAAAATTATCATCAAACTCTACAATACCATAACGCTGAGGATCAGAAACATGATAAGCAAAAATAATAGCTCCATCTGGATCATTACAATTTTGTAATAATTTAGCAAAACCATTAGCAAAAAATAGATTATCGCCGAGTATCAAACAAACCTTATCATCAGCTATAAAAGACTCACCAATTACAAAAGCTTGAGCTAATCCATTAGGGACAAGCTGCTCTGCATATGATAATGAGCAACCCCATTGAGAACCATCTTTTAACAATTTTTGAAAATTAGGTAAATCCTGAGGAGTAGAAATGATTAAAATATCTCTAATACCAGCCATCATAAGAGTAGACAAAGGATAATAAATCATAGGTTTATCATAAACAGGTAAAAGTTGCTTACTAATAGCCAGAGTAATAGGATAAAGTCTAGTACCGGAACCACCAGCTAAAATTATTCCTTTCATAAAGAAATTATTTTTTACAAAAATAAACAAAAAAAAGAAAAAGGGGAAATTATGAAAATAGGAAAATATAATTTATGTTAGGTTTTCTATTGGTTTAGCTCTAAGCTTTATATATTCATACCATGCACGCCTATCCGACGCTGCTAAATTCAGCATCCTCCCCACATCCTCTATTAATTTATTCAATAAATACTTGTGCTTAACTATGTACCACATTATATAACTTTGTAAATACTTCGTAGCTACACCTCTGAACTGCTTGTCTATCCACTTAGCAAACCTCACTGTATGCTGCCTCACCGTATTTATGTTGTATGTATCATTCTGATCTTTCACTAGTTCTCGCTTCACTGCCTTACTCTTTAAATTTTTCGACCTAAATTTCTTGAACTCTTTCCTATCTTCTCCACATATCGTGCTGCTTGTAGATACTTTATTCCTTAGTATTTTTTCTAATTGCGTCTTCTTAACTTTATCAAAGCAAATTAAATTGAATAGCATATTGCCACTTCTATCTTTCATGGCTAGTACTGCCACATTGTGTTGTTTTTTCTCCTGAGCTATCAAATATTCTTCTTTAGTTTTGTATCTTCTACCTTTTTCAGAATATTTCATCAGCAATTCCTCAAGCTCCATTATTCCGAAAAAGTTAACATTATCGTCGAAGCTCCTGAGTGCCGTCAATATCCTATGTCTCCATTCGAAACTTGTCGTTAGATCTATTCCTATTTCTTTTGCACATTGACGTAAACTTTTACCCTCGAGCATGCAGAGAATGTAGTCTAGCATTAATTCTTTTTTATGTAGATTGTATACAAAGGTGCCTGTAGTTACTCTGAAGTTTTTGCCACATTCTTTGCATTGATAGAGTTGCTGTCCTTGTTGATGCCCATTCTTTATAATGTTAATGCTTTCACATTTAGGACATTGTGGAGATACACTTTCTGCTTTGAGACCTTGGTAGTCTACTACATCTGCATCTTTTTGTTTTAATAAATAAAAGAGACCATCTAGAAATGATAAATGCTCTTGTTTGCCCATTGATAAATGTTCTACCAGATTATCAACTAATTGTTTCATAACATATTATTTTTTACAAAAGTAAATAAAATTTGGAAATTTAATCAAATAAAATTCCAAACAATAAAAAATTTATCGTTACCTTTCCTATCCCATCAAAAACTTCATCACATCTTCTCCATCTGCATAATCTTCTAATTCCGGTTTCTGTGTCTTGCCAAATTGAGTATTACAAAATGAATAATCTCCTACTATACATTGTATGTTTTCTTTATTTTTTATTAAAAAGTCTTCCACTTTTGATATTGTTTGGTAATATTCGAAATTTATCGTTGATATTGGTGCATACATGTCCAATCTTCTTCTTAATAAATAAAAATCACTTATTTCATATTTTTCATTCATTAATGAAAAATATGCTTGGTAGTATGTAAATATTTCTTGATAATATAAATTTTCTTTTATCCAAGAATATTTATTAAAACTATTTTGTAATTTTTCAATAGAATATGTGTGAGGCATTAATATTAATGATACATTTCTACAGCCTAATCCATAGTATAAAAAGATGTCATCAGCTAATTTTATTAAATCTTCTTCTGTAGTGTCAGAATTAATTATAGCCAAACTTTTGCGATCGTGTCTTAATAATGCTTTTTTATTAGAAAAATATTCTGAAAAATATCTATTAGCATTATTACTGCCTGTAGCTATTATTTTGTCTACTTTTACATTATGTATGCTATCTACATATACTATTTTTTCTTCTATTTGTGGATAAATTTTAAATAATTGACGAAATAAATAAGGGACTAGTATATTATCTGAATGTGATAATTTTACATAAACTTTATGATTACTTATTAATCCCATAAATATATCAAAAAAACCTACTGCTGGTATATTACCAGCACATATTATTCCTAAGGTTGATTCTTCTGTCGGTATATTATATTTATTTATCCATTTTTCATATTTATTGGGTTCAATAGCCTCACAAATATTAATGATAGAAGTTTTTACAAATTCAGGAATAAATAGTGGATTTTGTTTTAATATTTTTTCTAATACATTTTCGAAGTCTTGGGAGTTTAAATTATTTAAAATATTTTCTCTCCATTTATTTATTATTTCTATATTTATCATCTTTGATATTTTTATTAAACAAAATTAATAATATCTGGATAATTGGAATTTGTTAAATTTTTTATTTTATTTAGAAAAGAATAAAAAATGTAATTTTGTAAAAAAAATCATGAATGTTGATAGAGATTTTTTAATAGCTGGCATTACTCCTGGTGATATTAATGGTATAGGTTATGAGCTTATTTATAAAGCTTTTGTGAATTCGCAATTATTAGATATTTGCACACCGATTATTTTAGGTAATCCTAGAGCTGCTGCATATCATAGAAAATTACTTAAAGATTGTAATGTTAATCTTTTTTTATTAAAAAATTACAAATCATTAAAACGTGGCACCGCAAATATTTATCCAGTTAGTTCACAAGAATACAAAATTGAATTAGGTAAAGTAACTAAGGTTGGTGGACAGTCTGCTTTAGAATCTCTCGAGCATGCAATACAATGGTTCAAAGAAGGCAAGATTGATTTTTTAGTTACATGTCCTATTAATAAAAAAGCTATTTCTCTGACTGGATCACCATTTAAAGGGCATACAGAGTTTTTAGCAGATGCTTTTAATGTACAAGAATATTTGATGATGTTTATTAATCCTTATCTTAAAATTGGTTTAGTAACTACTCATACTCCTATTAGTGAATTAGCTAATGTTTTAAATAGTCATCTGATTTTGAGCAAATTAAAAGTTTTAGATAATTCTTTGCAACGTGATTTCGGTATTACTAAACCCAAAATTGCTGTGTTAGGTCTAAATCCTCATGCTAGTGATGAAGGATTATTGGGAAATGAAGAAAACGAAATTATTATTCCAGCTATTAGAGAAGCAAATGAAATAGGTTTAGAAGTCTATGGTCCATTCCCTTCTGATTCATTCTTTGGTAATTTAAAATATCATGATTATGATGCAGTATTAGCTATGTATCATGATCAGGGATTAATTCCTTTCAAATTATTAGATAATCAAGAAGCTGTTAATTTTACTGCGGGCTTACCTATTGTGAGGACATCTCCTGTGCATGGCACTGCATATGATATTGCTGGGAAAGATAAAGCTAACGAACGTTCTCTAGTTCATGCTATTATTATGGGAGCTGAAATAACGCTGAGACGTAGATTTTACGATGAAAATATTCAAGCACATTTAAATTAATGATCACATATCAGGCAATTAATTTAGCTGAAATCATTGATGCAGAATTTTATTCTAAAGTAAATGATATAAATAATGTTTCTATCAATGAATTAGTATTTGATACGCGTCTACCAATAAATAATCCTGCTACAGCTATTTTTTTCGCACTTCAAGGACATCAAGATGGACATTTATTTATTGATGAAGCTTATAATAAAGGTATTAGAAATTTTTGTATTAGTAATAAATCTTTTATTAATAAATTTTTAGATGCAAATTTTTTTATTGTCAATGATACATTAGTAGCTTTACAAAATTGGGCGAAATATCATCGTCAGAAATTTAATATTCCTATTGTTGGCATTACTGGATCTAATGGTAAAACCATTGTAAAAGAATGGTTGTCTACTACATTATCTACTAAATATGTTGTTGTTAAAAATCCAAGGAGTTATAATAGTCAAATTGGATTACCATATTCTGTTTTGCAAATCGAACCTAAACATCAAATTGGCATTTTTGAGGTTGGCATTTCTCAACCTTTGGAAATGGAAAAATTAGCTCCTATCCTACAACCAGATACTGTCATTTTTACTAATATCGGTCCAGCTCATCAGCAGTATTTTAAAGATATTGATGAAAAAATTAATGAAAAACTAAAATTAGCTGTTAAAGCAAATAAATTTATTATTAACTCTGAATATGCCAATGTTTTAAATTTTGTAAATAAATTGCCGTTACAAATTATTAAATGGGGTTACCAAGATGATGATGATATTAAAATAACTAAAAAGAATGCAAATAAATGGATTACTGAAATAGAAATTAAATATAAAAACAAAATATTAAATTTTTCTTTACCATTCATAGATGCTGCATCTATAGAGAATGCTATGAATGTGATAACTTGTAGTTTAATGTTAGGTTTATCACCAAATGAAATACAATCTTCTATTTATCAATGGGAAACTATTTCTATGAGACTTGAGAGCGTACATGGCATTAATGGTAATATCATTATTAATGATTTCTATTCTAATGATATTTTATCGCTCAGTATTTCGCTGCAATACATGAATCAAAAATATTCTAATAAAAAGAAAATAGTTTTTTTATCTGATATATTAGAAAGTGATGAAAATGTAGAAATATTATATAAAAAGATTGCTGATGAATTGACAAAAAATAATGTAAATGAGGTGTATACTATTGGTGATAATATAAATAAATTGTCCGAATATTTTCCTTTTGTGAAAGGTCATTTCACTAATACAGAAGAATGTATTATGATGATAGAACCAGATCAATGGAGTGATAGTGTAATATTATTAAAAGGTGCTAGGAAATTTACTTTTGAAAAATTACTACCTTTTTTAGTAGAGAATAATTCATATGCAGAGTTTAGAGTTTCTCTAAATGCTATTCAGCACAATTATCAATATTTTCGTTCTATTATCTCTCCAAACACTGGCATCATTGCTATGGTAAAAGCTTTTGCCTATGGTTCAGGAGCAGAAGACATTTCATCTTTTTTAGAACAATTAGGTGCTGATTATCTAGGAGTAGCTTTTTCTCATGAAGGATTAGCTCTCAGGAAGGCAAATATTACTTCACCTATTATGGTTATGAGCCCACATTTATCATCTTTAGAAATGTGTATTAAATATAATTTAGAACCTGAAATATACAGTTTTCAAGCTCTCGAGCAGATGATACAAGTGATAGATGAATATTCATTTTTAACAAAATTACCTTTTCCTATACATATAAAACTAGATACAGGCATGCATAGATTAGGATTTATGCCAGAGGATTATGATAAATTATCAAATAGACTAAAACAAGTAAGGAAGCTTCTGAAAGTATCTACAGTTTTTTCACATTTCTCTGCTTCAGATATGCCAGAACATGATGATTTTACGAGGTTACAAGCTAAAAGACTTTTGGACTTCACAGCAAAATTAGAGAATGATTTATCATATAAAATAAAAAAACATATTTGTAATACTCATGGCGTAATACGATTCCCAGAATATCATTTCGATTATGTAAGAATAGGTTTAGGATTATATGGCATTACCAGCATTAATGAAGTAAATAAAAAACTAATGCCAGCAGTAGAATTAACTACATTTGTATCGCAGATTAGAAATATCGATGCTAATGAGTCAGTCGGATATAATAGAAAAAGTTTTGCTGATCATAAAAGAGTAATAGCAACTATTCCAATGGGATATGCCGATGGTATATATAGAGAAATGGGCAATGGTAATGGATATGTAAAAATTAATAATAAATTTGCTCCCATTATTGGCGATATCTGTATGGATATGATGATGGCTGATGTAACTGATATATGGCCCAATATTAGTGAAGGTGATAAAGTTTTAATCTTTGGTGATGATATTTCTATTTTAGATTATGCTAAAACTAATAATACTATTCCTTATCAAGTGATGACTTCTATTTCACCGAGGGTTAAAAGATCTTATATTTATTTCTTTTAAAAATTTTAACGGATAATAATTTATAATTCTGAAATAAAATTTAATTTTTATCAGTAAATTATAATATAGCGACTATGATAAAGCATCTTTATTTTTTTCTGCTTCATTGATGATTTCTTGATATTCGTCAGGAGGGAGACTGAAATATAGATAATTAATAGGATTTACTGGTGTACCTTTATAATGTATTTCATAATGCAAATGAGGTCCTTTGCTACGTCCAGTGCTACCCATATGTCCGATTATTTGTCCACGTTTTACCTTTTCACCAGGTTTTACAAGAATTTTGCTAAGGTGACCATATAATGTTTGATATCCAAAACCATGATTGATAACAACCACTTTACCATAGCCACTCATAGAAGAATTAGCATAAGGATCCAGTACCAATCCATCTGCAGTAGCATAAATAGGTGTACCTATTCTACCTGCTAAATCTAATCCTTGGTGAAAGCGATAGCCTTTAGTGAAAGGATCTCGTCGCCATCCAAAGCCAGAACGAATAGATATCCTACGCCTGTCTACTGGCATAATAATTGGCATAGCACGCATAAGCAAATCTTTTTGTTGAGATAATTTTAATATAGTGTCATAGGAAGCATTGTATATTCTTGTAATTTCCAAAGCTTCATAAGATTGCTCATAAACTTGCTTTGCTAGTGCAGGATAAGAAAGTAAATCATATTTTATGTTAAAAGAATTATTTGTATCATTGTCATTTATTACCAGTGGATTCATTCCAAATATATTTCTATAAATATTATTATTTATCTGTGCATATTCAGTATACTCTTTTTGTGATTGTTCTAATTTTCTATTTTCTAAAGCCAATTGCCAATAATATTCTTGTATTCGTTTATTATAGTTCCTACTTCTAGGACTACCATAAATATTAATAAAGCTATAACTAAATACTACAGCTAATGTTATTGAAATAAATATTAATAATAAAATTTTCCCTCTACTAAGTTTTTTTATTTCTTTATCAGAAATAAATATTAAATCTTCTGGATCAAATATTATTCTATTCTTTGCCATGACTTGCAAAATTAAATAAAATATTAAATATTACAAAATATGATTGTATTTAGTAATAATAAAAAAAACTACTTAACTGATACATATTATTTTAACTAAAAATTACAAAAAAATTTATTAAATTTGCATAATTATTGCAAAATGAGTAGAATTATTTCTATAGATTATGGAGCTAAAAGATGTGGAATCGCCGTTACTGATCCTATGCAGATCATTGCATATCCATTAACTACGGTTCATAAACAAGAATTATTAGATTTTATTATTGATTATTGTACAAAAAATGAAGTAGAAACCATAGTAATAGGTAAACCTATGCGTGATAATGGTGATGTAGCACCAATAGAAAATGAAATAAAAGGATTTATAAAAAAATTAGAAAAAAATTTAAACAATATTAAAATAGTTCGCATAGATGAAAGTTATTCATCAAAAAAAGCAGTAAAAGTGATGATAGAGGCAGGAGCTAAGAAAAAACAAAGACAGCAAAAAAGCAATATAGATAAGGTAAGCGCAGCTATCATATTACAAGATTATTTAAAAATTTCAGAATTATGATTTTACCAATATTAGCATATAATCATCCTACATTAAGGAAAAAAGCAGACATAGTAGAAAAAGATTATCCAGATTTACAGCAATTAATTCTAGATATGAAAGAAACTTTAAAAAAAAGTGAAGGCGTAGGATTAGCAGCACCCCAAGTGAATAAATCTATTAGACTTTTTATCGTCGATGCTACATATTATGCCAGTAAATATCCTGAAACTAAAGAATTCACTAAAACATTTATTAATCCACAAATAATAGAAATGTCTGAAAACACTGTCTACATGCCCGAAGGATGTTTAAGCATTCCTGGTATATATGAAGATATCTCGCGTCCAGAAACAATAACAATACAATATTTCGATGAAAACTGGCAAGAGCATACAGAGACGTATTCTACTATAATAGCCAGAATAATACAACATGAGTATGATCATCTAGAAGGTATTTTATTTACTGATAAAGTACCAATGATTAGAAAAGTATTTTTAAAAAAGAAATTAGAAAATATTTACAGTGGTGATATTAGCGTTGATTATCCCATGATTTTTTCAAAGAAAAAAATAAAACAAAAATAGAATATGAGTAAACAAGTTTCCATTATTTTAATCTTAGCTATAGCAATATTAACAAGTCAATGTACATCAAGCAAAAATAAAATGATAGAAAAAATTAATGAATTAGAATCAGAAGTAAATGCAAGTTTCCCTAATCCTAATCCATTAAAAATCAAGGAATTACATAATTTATATATAGATTACGTAAATAAATATGAGAAAGATACACTATCACCACATTTTATATATAAAGCAGCAGAAACAGCTGTAAACACTCAACAATATGAAGAAGCTATAAATAACCTAGATTTACTAATAAATAAATATCCAAATCACAAATTAGTACCATATGCAATATTTTTCAAAGGGTTTATTTATGAAAATTTTCTAAATGATAAAGAGAATGCTGAAAAACAATACAGAATTATTATATCGAAATATAAAGATCATCCATTAGGCAAACAAGCCATTTTTTCGATAGAATCATTAGACCTGACAGATCAAGAGATTGCAGAGAGAATAAATATGGATTGAGTATGAGTTTCATAAAAAAGGTTGGAATATATTTTAAAAATAATAACAATTATTTTTAAATTTATATTGGATAACTAATTAAAATTTTTTATATATTTGTAAAAAAATATTAGAATTATGAAACAAATAATCGAAGACGTAGACGAGTATATCTCTATGGGCAAGCAAGAGAATCTCGCATTTTTAGATAATTTATACAATTTATTATTGGAGAAAGAAGCTGATGCGGTTGATTATCAAGAGGTAAAAACTCTGAGTGCTGCTCCTCTGTGTCCCAATTGTGAAAGTAGTAATATCATTAAGAACGGCAAACAACAAGAGCAGCAACTTTATATTTGTAAAGATTGTGGTAGAAACTTTAGAGTAACTACTGGCACTTTCGTTTATAAAATTCAAAAACGCGAAAAAATGCTAGACTACATTCGTTGCATGCTTGAAGATAAAACATTACAACAATGTGCTGATGAGGTTGGTATAAGCTTACCAACAAGCTTTGCTTGGCGTCATAGAATATTAGCAGCTCTCAGAAGCTTTGATAATAATGTGAACTTCTTTGGAATTATCGAATTGAAACAATTACTCATGGAATACTCTGAGAAAGGCCGAAGAAAGCGTAATGCAATAGATAAATTGATAGCCAAAATAAGAAGACTTCAAAAAGTAGCTGTGCTAGCTACTCAAGATAGAAGTGGTAATATGCTTTTTAATGTTGTAGGCTTCCAAAAAGTGAGGCAAGCACATATAGAAAAGATATTAACAACAAAAATCTCAAAAAATGGAGTAATATGTAGTGATGACAATGAAGAATTACGAAATATACAAGCCAAAGAACTTAGGAGAAAAGAGGTAATAAAAAATAAAAAGAGTAAAAATGATTTATATGGATTGACAGCTATAGAGAAGCATACAGGCATATTTGTGAATTGGATAAACTATAAATTCAGAGGTGTAGCTACCAAATATCTACAAAGCTACATAATGTGGTATATAATAAAGCACAAATATTTGTTAAAGAAATTGATAGAAGATGTAGGCAGGATGCTGAATTTAGCATCATCAGATCGGCAAGCATGGTATGTGTATATGGAGATTAGATTAAATCCAATATTGATTTTAAAAGATTAATCTTTTACTTTTTCCTCCTACCCGCCCCCCTATTTAAAAATATCTTAAAAACCTGGTAACTCCATTATTATCGGTGGTATTTGTAGCAAAGCTCCCATTATAAATAAAAATATTATGAATTTCCAAATATATTTAACCCATACATTATATTGTATCCTTGCTATTCCCAAAACTCCCATTAGTACTCCACTGACAGGTGTTATCATATTTGTAAAACCATCTCCTAGCTGATAAGCTAACACTCCTAATTGTTTAGAAATACCTAATATATCGCATAAAGGTGCAATTATAGGCATTGTGAGAGCTGCTTTTGCTGAACCTGATGGCAAAATAAAATTAAATATTGTTTCAAATATGTACATCCCTTGTGCTGCTAAAAATTTTGAATTTTCCGGTATTGCATTCGCAGTTGCATATAGTATTGTATCTAAGATTTTTCCATCTTGCAATATGACTATTATTGCTGAAGCTAATCCAACTATTAATGCTGCTGAAGCAATATCTTTAGCACCTTCTATCATTGTTTTTGCTATATCATTTGCTTTCATCTTTATGCTCATTCCAGTGAATATACCTAATACTAAAAACAATGTAGCTATTTCCTTTATATACCAATGCCATATTAATACACCTAATATCATTGCTATTATTGTGAAAGCAAGTAAATATAATGCATAAATTTCTTTTTTATATTTAATTAGTATATATATTCCTACGATTATATTGAATATTATTAAGCATATTAAAATTATTGCTTGAGTATTCATTTGATTAATAGTAATGATTTGTATTAATTCGTAAATCATAAATAAATTAATAAGTATCCACGTGAGCCATCCTCTCCAATCTGCTCGTTCACTAATAATTTCATCATCTTTCACATTTATATTTCTCCAATATTCATCTGAATCATAAACCAGAGATAGCTTTGGATTTTTATATACTTTTTTAGCATATCTAAGTACAAAAATTATCCCTATTATAGTAAATAAAAACCATAAAAATATTCTGTATTCTATTCCAGAAAATATCGGAACACCTGCTATACTTTGAGCTATTCCAACTGTAAAAGGATTTGTTACTCCTCCGATAAATCCTATCGTAGCTCCCACGAAAACCACACTTACTGCTACTATACTATCATATCCTAATGCTATAAATACTGGTACAAAAAGCACAATAAATGCTATGGTTTCTTCGCTCATCCCAAATGTAGCCCCAAAAATGCTAAATACAACCATAAAGATTATGATAATTAAGTGATTACCTTCTCCGATTAATGGTATTTTCTTTTGTTGCCATCCTTGTGTAATTTTTAATAATTTATTTATGGCTACATCTAAAATTTTCCCTTGATTTATAAGAAAAAAACTAGCACCTACTATGAAAATAAATGCTATAATCTCGATTTTGTCTACAATTCCATCAAAAATCGATGAAAACACTTGCCAAGTTTGTGGATGTTGCTCGATATGATGATAGCTTGTTGCATCTATTACTGTCTTTTGTCCTTCGTTAGTTAATATTGTTATTTGATTAAATTCTCCTGCAGGTATTATCCACGTTAATATTGTAGTTATTATTATAAGAAAAAAAACTATTACATAACTATGAGGAAATTGTCTTTTTTGCATTTTTTTTAGCAAAGATAATAATGTTAATAAAAATTTAGATTCGTAGTTTTAAAAAAATTATTTGCTTGTTCTAAAGCATCAATTGTACCAATATCAAACCAATATGAATCTGTATCATCATAGTAGCTAACATTATATTTTTCTGACCAATTCAAAAATAAGTTTATAATACTAAAAGCTCCAGTATAAGGTATATCTTGCAGTAAGTCATATGAAATTAAGCTTATACCCGAAAAGCTGAATTCTGTGGTAGGCATAACAACATTTTTTATTGTTTTTTTCACATTGCTATTGTGATTAACCCAACCTACTAATTTATTAGAACTATCAAATATCACTTTTCTGTCATTTGTTCTATTTTGCACTACTAACAAAACATCAATATTTTTACTATTTTTATATTCTAATAATTCTGAAAAATTTGTACCGCTCAATATATCTACATTGTGTATTAATATTGGTTCATCTTTTATGAATAAATCTTTTGCTTTTAGCAATGCTCCGCCTGTATCTAAGAGCTTTTCACTCTCATCAGAAATTACAATTTCCATATTAGGGTAGGATAATTTTTTTATATAATCAATAATTTTATCTGATAAATAATGAACATTTACTATTACTCTGCTTATACCAAATTTATATAACTTGTCTAAATTTAACTTTAATATAGGTTCATTATTTACCTCAATTAGAGCCTTGGGAATATTATTGGTTAATGGTCTAAGTCTAGTTCCTAATCCAGCACTTAACAATAATGCATTCATTATTTTTTTAGCAAATGTAAATATTTTAGTTTATTTGGCATCATTTTCTTAATTTTGCTAATATTAAAAATCTAAAAAATATGATATTAAAAAATATAATTAATGAAATCGAATCTGTTTATCCTCTGTATATCCAAGAACCATATGATAATTCTGGGCTAATAATAGGAGATAGGAATGCTGACATCACAGGTATACTAATAGCTCTAGATTTAGATTTAGAGGTAATAAATGAGGCTATCTCACAAAACTGTAACCTAATAATAACTCATCATCCTTTTATTTTTCATAATATTAAAAAAATAGTAGCTGGTAATGATGTATATGATCTACTTCAATTAATTATAAAAAATAATTTAAACATATATGCATGTCATACACCGATGGATAAATCATCATATGGATTAAACATAGCTATAGCAGAAAAAATGCATTTACAAAATATAAAAATTTTAAAACCAGAAACTAATCTTTTTTGTAAATTAGTTACTTTTTGTCCACACGACTATACTGACAAAGTTAGAGAAGCACTATTCGAAGCTGGTGCAGGTGTGATAGGCAATTATGATAGCTGTAGCTATAACATTCAAGGGACAGGTACATTCAGAGCAGGAGAAAATACAAATCCATTTGTTGGCGAGAAAAATAAATTACATTATGAACCAGAAACAAGAATAGAAACTATTTTCCCAAAATGGCTCACAAATGACATTATTTCAGCATTAATAAGTAATCACCCATATGAAGAAGTAGCATACGATATTTATCCACTAGAGAATGTACATCCACAAATTGGATTAGGAGCTATAGGTGAATTAAAAAATTCGATGGAATTGGGCGAATTTTTATCTATGATAAAAAAGATTTTTTCATTACCTATAATACGATATAGTCGAACAGATAATAATAAAAAAATTAATACCATTGCAATATGCACTGGATCAGGTATAGAGCTATTGCAAGAAGCTATAAATCTAAATGCTGATGTTTTTTTAACAGCAGATATCAAATATCATGATTTTCAAGCTGCAAATAATAAAATTTTATTAGTAGATATAGACCATTATGAATCTGAAATCATTTTTATAGAAAAAATGTATGATTTTTTATTAAAAAAATTTCATAATTTTGCAATTCAAAAATTTGAAAAATCAAATTCATATATAAAATATTTTTAATATAAGTAATTATGGCAAAAAAACAAGAAAATAAAAAAAGTACCTCTACAACAAAAAAAATAAATAACCCTGAAGAAGGAACTAAAAAAACTGTTGCTGCTAAAAATACTAGTAAAAAAACTACAGAGGGCAAAAAAACTAAAACTACTGCTAGTAAAAACAAAACTCCTAAAAGCGAAGAAAAAAATATAAAAATTACTTCAGAAAAAACTACTAAAGCAAAAAAATCTCCTAAAACTCAATTAAAAACTGAAAAAAATAGTAAAGAAACCAAAGTAAAGTCAAAAATAAAAGCCCAAAAGTCTATTATAGATGAGAATGAAAATATAAAAACCACTTATAATATTAAAGATGAAGAATCAGATAATTTAGAAAATTTGGTTGTAGAAAAATTGAAATCACTATATAAACTTCAATATATTCACACTCAACTAGATAAAATCAGAATAATTCGTGGAGAATTACCAGCAGAAGTTCAAGATATGGAAGACGAAATCGAAGGACTAAAAACAAGAATGGGAAAAATAAACGAAGAAATCGAAAAATCAGAAGAAAATATTAAATACCAAAAAATTAAAATTTCCGAACTTACAGATAACATAAAGCATAGAAAAGAACAACAATACCAAGTACGTAATAACAGAGAATATGAAGCTCTAACTAAAGAAATAGAAAATTTAGAGTTAGATATTCAATTAGCTGAAAGACGAATAAGAGAGACCAGAGATAAAATTGGCATTAAACAAGAACAATTACAAGAAGCTAAAGAACAAATAGATGAAAAAATAGCTATACTTAGCGATAAAAAATCTGAACTAAATGAAATAATTAAAGAAACAGAAGAAGAAGAAAAACGTCTCAATGCCATGCTCAATGAATCTATAAAAAATGTAGAAGAACGATATTTAAAAGCATATACAAGAATTCGTAATGGAGTATCAAACGGATTAGCAGTAGTAGGCATTGTAAGGGATGCATGTGGTGGTTGCTTCAATAATATACCTCCACAACGCCAATTAGAAATAAAACTACATAAAAAAATATTAATTTGCGAATATTGTGGTAGGATTTTAGTAGATGACGATATAATAAAAGCTGTAGAACAAGAATTTGCAAAAAAATAATATTCAAAATAATTTATATTAGTCAGATACAATGTGAGTGGGATAGAGAAAGGGGAGTAAGATAAAATAGTGATTAATATTTGATAATTAATATCGTTAGAGATCAAATAATTTACATTTAGAGAAGTTATATTATGTTTTATGGTTCTTATAACGTTTTGAGTAAGTAAAGATTAAAAAAGTAATCAAAATGAATTTTATTTGTTATTGTTTCCTTTAGTTGCATATAATGGTTTCGGGCTTGGCGTTCGTGCAAAACACCTTATTATCAAGTCAATATATATCTTGATATATATTGTTTTGGATGACGCTAATCCTGTGTTATGCACATGTCAATCATTTTATTCATTAAAAAGTTTGTACTCTTTAAGATAATATTGTACTATAGAATCTCCTTTAATAATTTTAATAAATATATCTTCCCCGTTGTCATTTAAATCTATTTTACCATTATAGTAATCACAAATGTCCGAATCATTCAATGATGATATTACAATGTTATTGATAGAATAAATAGTATCACCAGGTAATATGCCAATTTTATATGCTTCTGAGTTTTTATAAACTGTACCTATTATTAATTGATTTCCAACAAACCCATAATTAATCCCAAAAGTGTTTAGATTATCAGGTATTCTTATTTTTTCCGTTGGAAATAAATAAATATATTTTTCATTCCAGTCAATCGTAACGATAAAATTTTTCATAAAAATATTACCTATAGAACCTTGTTTTCTGGAACTAACATTTTTATATTTACCATATGTTAATGGAACATTTATAAATGTAGTGTCGCCTAACGTAAGATTGCACCTTAAAATACTAAATAAATCGACAGAGTCTGTTTTTCCATATATGTCGCTATAACCTATTCCAAGTGCATCTGCTCTTTTCTTTTCATTAATGCCTTTGTATATTGTGCTATCATTTCTATAATCATTTAATGTAATAAATCCATTAAATCCTGTGTCAAAAACAAGATTCACAGGAATAGTGTCATTAATTAATATTGTAATTATCGGAGTTTTAGTAAAGGGTACTGTATTAAATTTTATCTTTATTGCTTTATCAATGTAACTCAATTTACCTATTTTGTCAGTTAATACTAAGTTCTTCTTATCAAAATCTATTTGCAATATGCCGTTACTTAATACGTTTGAACCAATAATTCCATCTGGCATCTGATTACACCTGGAATTAACCATTCTATTTAAATCAATGTTTATTGCTCCGACTTTTTTATATTTGATTGCTCCGATTTGAACACTATTAATTATACAGAATGTGTTTTGAATTGGACCAGAGTCCTCGTCTTTTGAGAACATTCGTTTTCTAGTTATTTTTAATGAGTCTGCTAACGATGCTGTGATTACTGTTGGAGCTCCAGTATCAAGAAAAAACTTATATTTTTTGTTCTGTCCATTAATGTTAGACATTATTACGATATGACCACTTGTAAATTCAAACGGAATAGTACTGTAATAATCACTATTACAAACTTTTGCTTTACTCATAACTTTACCTATTCGTACTGTTTGAGTAATTTGACAACTCTCAAAAATGAATAAAGAAAAAATAATTATAGAAAAAATAATATATCTCATTTTTTTTAAAATATTAATAAACTATGGAACAAAGATACTAATATTATTTTATTATTTTAAAGTACAAACATTTATTATTGGACAGTTAAATATTAACCACAAAGTTCTCAAAGAAGGAACAAAGAACATAGAGAATGATGGAATTAAATTGTCTGAACCATGATTTTTGGAATTGAATTGCTTATTTGTCAATCTATGAAACGCTTAACTCTTTGCGCCAAAATTTATCAACAACCCTATTTCAATATTGTATGCTTCGAGATTTTTTAATCCCATCATCCCACTAATCTAAGAAATCCAAGTTCAGACATTTTTATCAGGTATGACTAAATAGTAGTTTTATATTTAAAAATACTCTGTGTCTAATCCGCATTGAGAAATGATTTGCACAAAAACTAGCAAGCCGTGTTGGACAGAAGGGTTTACACTGTTTGAGCAAGCTAAAGCTTGCGAGTTTGTAAACCCCAAGAGGTGATTGCGTAGTTTTATCAAATCATTTCCCCAGCGGAGACTTTTCTTTTGTTACTTTTCTTTGTGTGGCTGACAAAGAAAAGTTAATTAAATAGAAATTTATTTATTACTTAAATGTCTAATGCAATAATTTATATTAGTCAGACACAATGTGTGTTGGAGAGAGAAAGGGAAGTAAGATAAAATAGTGATTAATAGTTGATAATTTACATTTATAGAAGTTATGTGATTTAAAAGTTGAAATAAAATATTAATAAATGTATAAAACAGTTAATGATATTAATATCATATAAAAATTATTATGTATATTTGCCAAAAAATCAATATTTATGAAGATTTTAGTTAATAATATTAATGAACATCTGGCTATGAGTAAGGAAGACTCAAAAGCCTTCTTCGATAATCTCTACGATTTCCTGCTAGAGA
>Ga0209537_1000138_pt1 | contig 82402 bp, 85 predicted proteins | sample BioPla4DNA1_FD_187698 | JGI IMG/M metagenome (GOLD analysis project Ga0209537, IMG submission 187698) | Biogas fermentation microbial communities from Germany - Plant 4 DNA1 (SPAdes) (version 2) | ecosystem: Engineered > Bioreactor > Anaerobic > Digestate | place: Bielefeld, North... | reverse complement strand
TATAAAGAGTGGTTGGCAGGCAGTAATGATTGTAGTGGGGGGAAGGAGCTTTGAAAATCGCTTTATTATCGCCTATAGCATGGAGAACACCGCCAAGGCATTATGGGCCCTGGGAGTATGTTGTTTCACTTCTTTGTGAGGGTCTGGTAGAAAAGGGGGTGGATGTTACCCTGTTTGCTACCGGGGACTCCCAGACTGCAGCAAAACTGGAGTTTGTGAGCAAAACCTCCTATGAAGAGGATAGGTCACTGGACCCCGAGGTCTGGGAGGCAATGCACATCGCTCATTTTTTTGAACAGGCTGAAAACTATGACCTGCTCCATAATCACTTTGATTTTTTACCCCTGACCTACAGCAGGTTGGTGAACACACCGCTGTTAACAACTATCCACGGCTTTTCTTCAGAAAAGATCCTCCCGGTTTTTCGGGAGTACAGTGAGCGGAGTTATTATGTCTCTATCAGCAACGCTGACCGGAGGCCCGGACTGCCTTACCTGGCTACTGTTTATCATGGCATCGATCTGGAGTATTATGAATTTGTACCGGAGAGAGGGGATTATCTCCTTTATTTTGGGCGCATTCATCCGGATAAGGGCACCTGTGAGGCCATTGAGATCGCCCACAGGTTCCAGATGAAACTGCTCATCGCCGGAATAATCCAGGATGAGGAGTACTACCGGGAACAGGTGGCCTCTGAGATCGATCAACAGCAGGTGGTTTACTTAGGGCCTGTGGGGCCTGAGAGAAGGAATCAACTGTTGGGGGGAGCCTATGCCCTCTTGCATCCCATCAATTTCGCAGAGCCCTTTGGGTTGAGTGTGGTCGAGTCTATGGCCTGCGGAACCCCTGTGGTTGCTTTTAATAAGGGATCCATGCCTGAGGTGATCAAAGACGGGGAAACAGGGTTTCTGGTGAACAGCATTGATCAGGCAGTTGAAGCACTAAAAAGAATCCCTGAGCTGGACCGTGAGGCCTGCCGCCGCTGGGTAGAAAACCGCTTTAGCAGAGAGCGCATGGTGGATGACTATTTGGCTATCTACAAGCTGATCCTGGAAAAAGAAAAACCCAGGTTGCGCTCTGCAAACACACCCTGGGGGCGTTGGGAGGTTCTGTTGGATGCTCCGGACCATAAGGTGAAGAGGATCACCGTACATTCCGGCAAGCGTTTAAGCTACCAGAAGCACTTTAAAAGGCAGGAGCACTGGTTTGTGGTGTCCGGGCAAGCCCTGGTAACCCTTGATGGTGAAAAGATACCGCTCAACCCGGGGCAGTCGGTGGACATACCCTGTGAGGCAGCCCACCGCATTGCTAATCCCGGGAAAGCCCCCCTCGTTTTCATTGAAACCCAGACCGGCAGTTACTGCGGAGAGGATGATATTATCCGCTTGGAAGATGACTACGGGCGTGTCTGATCTTCCCTTATCTCTTCTGGAATCAGGTCACCGACAAGGCCTGTGGCCAGACACATATAGGTATCAGCGGCTCCGTAATAAACAAGGATTTCATCCTCTGCTTCCAGGATCTCTTTATCTTCCGCCGGTACCGCTCCACAGGTAAAGACCACATTGGGAACCCAGCTCTCACCTGGCTTGCCGATCTCATATTCTGTCTCCGGGGTGAGGATGGGATTAGGTGAGCGGTAGATAACCCGCTCCGGTTGATCAAGGGGGACCACCATGACCCCCAACCGGTAAACCCTATCCTTGTCAACCCCATGATAGATCATCAGCCAGCCGTATTTTGTTTTGATAGGCTGTGCACCAGCCCCGATCTTCAAAAAGTCCCACATCTTACCGGGGCGCGGCCCCATGATGATGGTGTGGTCCCCTTTGGGGGCTGGGAATTCAAGTTTATCCATAAAGGAAACCCAAATGCTGGGCTCTATCCGGTGGTAGATCACATACTTGCCTCTAATCTTTTCCGGGAAGAGGATAGCATCCTTATCCCAGATATCCTGAAAGGCCAATCCCATACGCTCCCAGCGGTGGAATTCCCTGTTGAGAAAAGCGTCTACATGGATGGAGGCGGCAGCAATCTGGGCGGTCACACCATCATAAGCGGTGTAAAGCATGTAAAGGTGATCATCGATCACCACCACCCGGGGGTCCTCTACACCCTTTTTTTCCTCTTTGGTTCGGGGAGCGAAGATGGGATAGTCCAGGCGGTCCAATACCCTGTAACCGTCGGTAACAGCCAGGCCGATGCGGGAAACCTCATCATCCCCATAGGCCCTGTAGAGCAGATAAACATGCCCCCTGATCCTGACTGCGGCAGCATTGAGCACATATTTGCTTTCCCAGGGGTTTTCTTTGATGGGGCTCAGGATCGGGTTCCCTGAATAGCGTATCAGAGGCTTTGCGGGAGGATAATCCTGGGTCTCCTGGACAACAACTGTCACATCCTTTGGCTTAACACCCAACAGCACATCCAGCAGGTCATCATCAGCCTTGCCCTCTCCAATGGACTGGGCGATTCGCGGCAGGATTACCCCCGGGTCAAACCCCAATTCAGAATGGATTTCCTCCAAAAAGTCATGGTTAAACCACCTTTCCTCCACATGGGAAGACAAAGGTGTGGGGATCCCTGTTCCTCCTTTGCTGCTGTAGCTGGCCCAACTCCAAGCCGAACAGGGGACAAAGGTTCCATCTTCCAAGACCTGGCTTACACCGTAACTGTTGCACATAGCTTTAAGCAGTTTTGCCTTCCCTTCCTGTCCGGTCAGTGTCAGATTCTGAGCAAGGATGCGTATATTTCTCACCAGAGCCCGATGGTGGTAATTTTCGAAAATGTTGTAAGCTGAAAAAGGGGTCGATTCAAAGCGGCCGATGAGGGAGTTGCGGATCTTGGCTCCCAAATTTCTTCTTTCCTTCGCATAGGTTTCATACAAAAGTGAGTAATTATGGGCGATCATGATCTGTCTGAGTATAAACAGGAAAAAGCGCAGTTTGGGGTATTTGCCCCCTATCCCTTTGCTCAAGGGGCTGACCACCAGCCTGGTGGTCAGTTTATTAAGATCTGAGATCTTCCCCAGTTTGAACGTTTTCCCCATCAATCCGCTGCCTGTGAACAGGGGTTTCAATTCTATCTCCATCATGTCTTCTGGGGTCAGGTTATCCACGATCCACAAAAGGGTGCGGTCAGCCCATTTGCGGGTTTCTATCAAATTGGCTATGGTGATCGCATCCCTGGGCAGCAATTTATCCAGCAGCTCCCGGGGTGTGTGGCAGTTAGCAGGTATCATAATATTCAAAGGAGGGAACCTCATTACCGCTTCCTCAAAAATTTCTTCCTTAATGCCGAAGATTTTTGGGTGCCCCAGGAAATCGAAGATGGCGTCAACAACCCCCCTTGCTCCCTCTTGGGTGTAGACATTTCCAGGGCATAGTTGATCAATGACCTGCTCCAGATCTCCCATAAACTGTTCCAGACGGGAGGCAATTGTTTTGGAAGAGGAGTCTGCAGGGATCAACAGATCCTTTTCCAAAAAGTCCTGGAATTTGCCTGTATAGCGGGTCTGCAACCGGTTGAACAGTTCGCTCATCCAGATCTCCTGTCCCCGCCATTGAATGGTTTTGGGAAGGACGATGGGTTTGCCGGGAATGAACTCCAGGTAGTCGGCAGGGATGATAGGGGGTTTGTGTTCCCAGGCTTTTTCCTGCCACTTTTTAATAAACCCGGCGCTGTGCTGCAGAAAACACCTTCTCTGCTCCTCTTTTTTATGTTCAGCCTGACTGGCAATAATGGCAGCAGCGTAAGTGCTTTTTTCACTGGCCAGTTCTTCTTGAATGTTTTCCAGGTGTTCTAAAAAGGAGGCCATTCTCCCGCAGAAAACCGCAGTCAGGGCATCCAACATATCTTCTTTACTGGCATCAGGTGAAAAGCTGTAATGGAAGAGGAGGGAATAGACCACACCGACCCATGTTTCTTCATCCAGGTAAAAGTCCCGGGTCGGAGAAACAGCGCTGCGTTCCAGTGCAGTTAATATAGTGCGGGGGCAGGTCTCCTCGAAAATGCTGTAATACTGGTTAAAGCCGTTGCGGAATTGGTGTATCAGTGCTCTGGTTTCATGGATCTGGGCTGTGGGCGGGTCCTGATATGGTTCTAAACCGCAGATATCAGGGGAATGGAGCACACATTTTTTTTCACTCCAGTGTTCTTCATCCCTTTTAATCCGCTCAAACATAAAGGAGGCAAAGTCTTTGAAAAGGTAGATCAGTTTATCCAGGGAGGCATGCTCCATTTTGAACCCTAAAGGAACTTCACATATCCTTCTGTTTTGAATGATGGCTGTGGTGATCAGCCAGGGATCGATGCCAAAGCCTCTGGTCTGATCGACCCAAAACTTGATGGCTGTGCAGTATTCCTCCACAAGGTCATGGGAGAAGGCATAGATTCCGCATAAGGGGTCGGAGATCCTGTATCTGTAAAAGGTTTCGAAAAGCGGCCTGAGAAAGAGATTTCCCAATAAATCCTCATAATACTGGCGCTGAAAAGTGGTGAGCACAAGATCATAACCCTCCTGGAGGGGGTTAAGCAGCCTGGGGACGGAATCAGCCTTGAGGCCGAATCCCCTTTGCCCTACAGAATCGGCAGTCAATAAAACCAGGTCCGCATCCAGTTTATTGGCCACTTCCATAATAGCCCTGATGCTCATCCCTCTGCCATTGCTGCCCGGCAGCATCAGAAATTCCATATGGGGATATCTGAGCTCCATTTTCTTCACAGCCTCCAGAGCATCTGCACCGGCAGGGTCCCCCACACAGGTGATCAGTGTTTCTTCTGTTTTGTGGGTTGGGGAAAGGCTGTCTTCCACAACCTTTAAAACCAGTGGGAGGGTGTAGCTTTCATTGTAAAAGGGAACCCCTACCACAAGGTTCACACATTTGTATTTAGCAGCTTCTTCCAAGGGAGCCTTGATGCTCTGCTCAAAGAGCACCTCCTGGTCTAGGTCTTTAATATTCCCAATCGAAATCACCCACCTCTTGCTGCCTGATGGCATTTTTTATTACCGCGCAGTTATTTTGAAGCCCCTCTTTTGTTTTGGCTTCACATCTGGCTACCAGGACAGGTTGGGTATTGGATGCGCGCACCAGCCCCCAACCGTCATCAAATAAAACCCGTACCCCATCGATGTCGATAACTTCATATTGCTGACGAAACTGTTCCACAAGGTTCTTGACCACCTGGAACTTTTTCTCATCAGGACAGGGGATCCTGGTTTCGGCTGTGGAGTGATAATGGGGTATGTCAGCCAGCAGTTGGGAAAGTGGTTTATCTTGTTGGGATAAAATGCGCAACAACCTTCCTGTGGCATATAAGGCATCATCATAACCATAATATTCATCAGCAAAGAACATATGCCCGGACATTTCTCCGGTAAACACCGCCCCGGTTTCCTTCATCTTGGCCTTGATCAGGGAGTGTCCGGTTTTATAAAATATCGGTTTACCCCCTAACCGTTTAATTTCATCCACCAGGGATTGAGAGCATTTGACCTCTACAATAGCCAGTTCTTCAGGGTGTTTAGCCAGGATTTCCCGCCAGAAGAGACACATCAGTTTGTCACCCCAGACCACATTTCCCTGATCATCAACAACCCCCAGCCGGTCCGCGTCACCGTCATAAGCGACCCCTAGGTCGGCCCTATTTTTCAATACGGTCTTTTTGAGTTGGGCCAGGTTGGCTGTTTTTACCGGATCAGGGTGGTGGTTGGGGAAGGTGCCGTCAGATTCGCAATAAAGGGGAAAGACCTCACACCCCCAATTGTTCAGTATTTTTTCCGCAAAAAGGGATGCTGTACCATTACCGCAGTCCACAGCCACCTTTAAGGGGCGTCCGCCCAGTTTTATTTTGTCCGTTAGCATTTGAAGATATGAATCAACAACATCCCGCACATGGAGTGTGCCACTGCCTGAGCGAAATTTATTTGCGGTGATCATATCTCTCAGTTTGATGATCTGATCACCGTAAATAGTGCCCTCACCACAGGCAAGCTTAAATCCGTTATCCTCCGGAGGATTGTGGCTGCCGGTGATCATCACCCCGCCGCTGATCCCGAAATGCTCCCTGGCAAAGTAGAGGATCGGGGTGACCACTAGACCGATATCGATCACATGACAGCCTGAGTCCAGAAGTCCTTTCAGCAGCATCTTATGCAATCGATCAGAACTAAGGCGGTTGTCCCGCCCCACCAGGACCTCATTGGTGCCCTGTTCCTGTACATAGGTACCAAAAGCCTGGCCGATGAGCCTTACAGTATCATCAGTCAGATCCCGGTCCGCATGGCCGCGTATATCATATTGTCGAAATATTGCCTTATTCATCATAATATCTCCTTATAGCCATTTTCATTGAGCGCTGTAATAACCTTTTTCAAATCCTGTGCCTTATCTTTATGACAGATGAGAATACTCCCTTCATTTTCCACAACGATCAGATCATGAACCCCTAAGGTGGCTACCACCTTGTCAGAGACCTGCACCATGGTGTTTTTGGTGTCCACCAGCACACCCTGCCCCTCCAGGATATTGCCGTTTGGATCCTTTTTTTTGTAGGACTCCAAGGCGGTCCAGGAACCCACATCATCCCAGCCAAAATCCCCTATAGCCATCAAAACCCCCATGGTCTTTTCCATAACACCGTAGTCAATGGAAATCCTAGGAAGCCCCTCATATACCCTTTTGAGTGTCTGTGGGAATGACGGTGTGCCAACTGCCTTTTCGATTTTCTCCAGTCCGGCTGCTAAAACCGGCAGGTGTTCAGTGATCAGCCTTCTGATCCGGTCCGCTTGCCAGATAAAAATACCGCTGTTCCAGAAGTAGCAGCCTTTTTCTAAAAATTCCATGGCTTTTGCCAGATCAGGTTTTTCTATGAACTCTTTTACGTGATATAAGGGGATGCCTTTATGCTCCCGGTAGAATTCACCCTGTAAGAGATAGCCGAAGCCTGTCTCCGGGCGGTTGGCCGGGATGCCGATGGTCACCGCATGGTTTTGTGCGGCAGCAGCCTCAGCACCCTGTAATACTTCAATAAAGCGGTCTTGATCAGAGATATAATGATCTGCAGGAAGGGCCACCATCACCCCTGAGGGGTCCCTTTGCTGAATAATCACTGCCGCAAGGCCAATAGCTGCGGCTGTATCCCGACCACAGGGTTCAAGGATGATATTTTCCCTGGGAACATCGGGTATCTGCTGGTAAACGATCTCTTGATAATTATCTGCTGTAATAATGAATATCTTATCGGGGGCAATAAATTTTTTGACTCTGCCTACGGTTATCTGCAGCATGGTTTTGTTGCTGATCAGCGGAAGGAACTGTTTGGGATATTTCTGCCGGCTTTTTGGCCAAAATCTTTCACCCCGGCCGCCGGCCATAATAACTGCGTAGGTCATGGGTTTCATCCCCCTTTCAATTCTCTATGCATACCCAGCCAGGATTCTAAGACAGCCAAAAAACCAGTTGGGGCTGTGTTGATATAGCAAAAACATACTATACTGTGCAGTTATAGGCTGTGTCAGTTTTTAGAAACTTAAATAATCTCCACAGTTATTGCCATATATACTAATATTTTAACATTGGAATTATGGTAAGACAACCTGTTGAACAGAGGGGGGATGCTGTCATGGATTCAGGCAATGACATACTATAAGAATAATGTTACAATTTTTCATGGAAACTGCAGGAGGGAGGACAGTTGAGCAGTCCTCTTCTTATTCTGTACCGGCGTAATCAAATATAGTGTAATTCTTATATGTGTTTTTCAGGCGTTGTTTTGCTTTTTCACAGTATTCTTCCGAGATATCAATACCAATATAATTCCGACCGAGTTTACATGCTACTGTAGTGGTTGTCCCTACACCATTAAAAGGATCGAGAATAATGTCATCTTTATAACTAAACAATTTTAATACTCTTTCCACTAACTGTTCAGGAAACATAGCCGGATGTCCGAACTCTTTCATTTTCCTTTCGGGTGCAATACTCCATTTAGCTACAACCCATTGTTTAAATTCATCTGCACTAATATCGATTTTATTGTTATCTCCTTTTTTAACGAGGTCCCCCTTGCAGAAAACTTCAATAAATTCCCATGTGTATTTTAAATAAGGGCTGGCCGGACTTTTCCAGCTTCCCCATGCAGTATATTTACAATTATAATTATTCTTTTCCCAAATTATCTCGCCTTTCCACAGCATCTTATTCTGTAAAAAGAAATTGCTTATCATATGATGACTCGGTATGTAATCTGAAAAAAGTGGCTGAACATTTACCAGTATTCTGCCGCTGTATTTGGTAACCCTGATACATTCCTTAAATATATTAAATAATTTTGTGAAATAATTTTCCCAGTGGTTACTGTCATCATGGTTCTCATAATCAAGCCCAAAATTGTATGGGGGTGATGTAAATATAAGATCAACACAATTATCAGGTAATTGTGTTAAAAATTCCTCACTGTCAGCGCATATTATTTTATTTAAATATTGGCTGGGAAATTCATTATTCTGTTTTGAAAAATTATGTCCTTTAGCATAAAAGAACTTTTTCCTTTCCTTCTCTTTACCCTTTCTATTAGCAACCTTACGTTCCTTATTGTAACCGACAAATAATCTTTTACCACCTTTAATCCCATAACTACCGATAGATGATATTTGCTCATATGCTTTATGAAAAACACTTGTAGGGTCCAGGTTATACTTCGCAATCATGCTTCCGAACTTTTCCAAATCCAATTGATTTAAATAAATAATGATTTTGTCCCTTTCGACTGCTAAGTAAAAATCTTTTTTACTGAACTCTTTATTTATATTATTGATTAATTCTAATTCGCTGTTACTTAACTGATCATTGAATCTGACTTCGAGAACTTTATATTTTTCGTTATTCGCCATAAGAGTACATCCTTCCATTTTTCAATTAATAAGCAGATAGCATAAACTTGTATAAAAATTGCCATATCTTATATAATAAATCATTCACATAGAAGATGTCCCTGACTATATTTATACTATACTATTATATTATAAATAACAACAGAGGAACTGATAGGGAGCGGTTTGGAACTCTTCGTAGAAGCCCCTATGTTCGCACGTCATTATGTGGTATATGAACTGGAGGATCCTTTATAATAAAGGATAAGAAGGATTATACTTGATGAAATTCATCAAAACCGGTTTTTCAATTATAGATTGACAGGGAGTGTGTTGGAAATCGATAACAGTGAACGTGATCTAAGGTTTATGCGAGAGGCCATCAAAGAGGCCTACAAGGCCGCTGCCAAACTGGAGGTGCCTGTAGGTGCTGTGGTGGTTGAGGGGGATCAGGTGATCGCCAGGGGCCACAACCTCAGGGAACGGCTGGGTGATCCCACAGCTCATGCTGAGATGTTGGCTCTGCGGGAGGCGGCGTTTAGGCTGGGCAGTTGGCGTTTGAACGGCTGCACACTCTATGTTACCATGGAGCCCTGTCCCATGTGTGCAGGGGCGGCGATCCAGGGACGGCTGGACCGGATAGTGTTTGGCGCCTATGACCCCAAAGCAGGAGCTGCCGGGTCCTGTGTGGATCTTTTAGGGGAAAGCTGTTTCAACCATCAGGTAGAGGTGACCGGTGGTGTGCTGGAGGAGAAGTGTGCTCAGATTGTGCAGAACTTTTTTAAAAGGCTGCGCTCAGGGGAGCTGCCTGCTGACTCAACAGTCGGGGAAAGGGAAGCAGGGTGCTATCCCGGCCCTGATGGGGAGTAAACAGAAGTAGTGTGAGGTCTGTCAGGCCTTTGACAGGGTAAGGGGATCAGTATTATAATTTATGAGCAGTGTTTTTGCTGCCAACATTACCGACCATGTGGTCTTTGAAATACGGAGAGGTGGCCGAGTCCGGTTGAAGGCGCTCGACTCGAAATCGAGTGTGTTGTTAGCAGCAGCACCGTGGGTTCGAATCCCACCCTCTCCGCCAATCAAAACCTCCCATTTGTTGTGGGGGGTTTTTATATTAAGGCAGGAGCTTCCTGCAAACCCCAATTTATTGTTTATTAAATCTATTTGCCTTATAAATAAAGGTATTGTGTATTTGATGGGTAATAGTAGAAAGTATAGAAAGACGGAGGTGAAGCTTGATGAGGATTTGCCCTCAGTGTCAGTGTGAAATGCTGGAGGGGTTTGATGTTAAGGTTGAAGGTGCGGCCTATGGCATCAAAATATCTGCCGGTACAGGTATATTTGCAAAAAGGCTGGAAAAGCCTAAGGTAGCTGTTTGTCCTCAATGTGGTGAGATCTCATTATATATCGAGCATGTGGATCAATTAAGAAAAAACAGGGGTTGAGCTTTATTATGCAAAGGGGTGTGCAGCATCAGGATCGTTAGTTTAAAAATTACCGAACTATTGTTATTCCTGTTCACCTTTACCTGGGTATTGCTCTTTCCTGCAGGGTGTCAGCCGTATATCCAGGCGCCTTCAGCAGAACAAACAGAAGAGAAAGCGGTTCCATCATTACAGACGGTCTGTGCTTTTTATGTCAATGGCAGGGGTGAGGGGTCATCTTTTAATTCATTCGCTGAGAACAGAGGAGCAATTGATGAATTATCCCCTTTATGGTACCGGCTGCAGGGGGACGGAGTGTTGAAAGAGGATGTGGACAGTGAAGCGCTGGTGTTAGCAGAGGAAAGCAGCACTAAGGTGATTCCCTTGATTGCTATGGCAGGCAATAGGAGCAGAGAGGTGCTCATCAACCCCACTGCCAGAAAAGCAGCAGTAGAAAATATCAGCCGGGTTGTGCGGGACAACAGCTTTGATGGTGTCAATATAGATCTGGAAATTATCAGAAGTGAAGGTATGGATTACACAGATTATAAAGAAGGGTTTATAGCATTTTTATATGAACTGCGGGAGGAATTGCCCCAGAACAAAAGGCTGGATGTCTGTGTGCTCCCCCCTGTAAAACCCCCTTCCCATCTGGCACAGATTTATGATCTGAAAGAGATTTTCAAGGTAGCAGATAGGGTTGTTATGATGGCCTATGATTACAGCCATAGTGGTACAGAGCCCGGCCCTGTGGCTCCACTGTGGTGGGTGGAGGAGAATATCGAATATATGTTAAAGATGGGACTGCCCCCTGAAAAGCTTTCTCTGGGTATCGCCACATATGGTTATGACTGGCTGCTAGGCGGTAGAGGCGCAACTGCCAGGGGTAATGTTGAGATCAAAAGGATAGTTGAGCAGTACAGGGCACAGGTGAACTGGGATCAGGAAAACCAGGTGCCGGTCATCGATTATTCCGACCCTGAGGTCGGGGAGCGAGAGATATGGTTTGAAAACAATGCCAGTATAAAAAAGAAGTTGGAATTGGTTAATAAATATGGTTTGGCAGGTTGTTCCTTCTGGAGATTGGGGTTTGAGGAGCAGGGTTTGTGGGATCAAGTGGAAAAGTAATTGAAAATGGTGTGACAGCAACCCCGTCCCCTTGTCACAGTAATTGAATAAAATAAAAAGGGGTTCATCTCTTGAACCCCTTTTCCATCAGTTAATAGCTTATCTGCTGAGCGACCCTGCTGCTTTCACCCGGATACGGGTGGCGTTCCCCGGGAGGTAGGCTAAGGGCACATCCTCCTGCTGTACAATGGTAACAGTATCAGGGTTGGCTCCGGCCCTGATCGCTTCTTCTCTTGCCAGGTTTCTGGCATCATCCATAGCCTGTTCTCTGGTCATATCGGAGAGGGAATAGATTTTATCCACTTCTCCACTTACCTGTGCGATGGCTGCACCCAGAGCATTGGCCACATCGAAGTTTTCAGGGCGGTGTACTTCACTTACACCCTCAAGTGTGCCATTGATGATGATACCGCCTCCGCCCACCAGGATCAGGGGGAGAGGGTCTTTGCTGACCTTCATTTTATCGATGGATTCTGCTACCATTAACATGATCTTTTCGTGAGCCTGCCGGGCAAATTCCATATCTATGCTTTTTGCCTTTTCTTTATCACCGATATCAGCCAGTCCAAGGCGCACAGCGATATCTGTGGCTGTTATTGTGTTGCCTCCAAACACCAGGGCTTCTTCAGTGAGCCGGTAGCCCACACTGTCAGGCCCGATTAAGATTTCACCGTTATCTTCACGGATGATAGTACCGCCTCCCAGGCCAATAGATACCAGGTCTGGCATGCGGAAATTGGTACGCACACCGCCGATCTCAACAGCAAGAGAAGACTCCCTGGGAAATGAGTTGGTAATAACCCCCACATCACTGGTGGTTCCACCCACATCAAGAACGATGCCATTTTCCACTTTGCTCAAGAAAGATGCTCCCCTGATGCTGTTGGTGGGGCCGCAGGCGATGGTCAGAATAGGGTAGCGCACCGCGTAGTCCACAGCCATCAGTGTGCCGTCATTCTGGCAGATATAAACCTTTGCATTTGTGACTCCCTCTTTTTTCAGTGCATCCACAAAGCTATTGGCAGTGTGACGGGCGATGTTGATCAGGGCTGCGTTAAGAATAGTGGCATTTTCTCTTTCCAGTAGCCCGATGGATCCGATCTCATGGGAGTAGGTAATAGGTATCTCTCCCAATTCGGATTTTATTATTTCCCCAGCCCGTTTTTCATGTTCCGCGTTGATGGGGGAGAAAACGGAGATGATGGCAATGCTGTCCACATTACCCTTTAATTCCTGTGCTATTTTTTTAATCTCTTCCTCATTAAGAGGGGAGATTTCCCGCCCATCGAATTCATGGCCGCCTTCTACCAGGTAGTATCTGCTTCCGATGGCCTCTTTCAGTTCTGGGGGCCAACCGGTTGTCGGTTCGATGGATTGGGTGGCCGGTTTTGCCAGCCTGATCACCGCAACCCGGCAGAGCCGTTTTCTTTCCACAATGGCATTGGTGCAGTGAGTTGTCCCCAGCATTGTGTAGTTGATCTCCTCCGGAGGGATGGCAGCATCCTCTAAAACAGTGCGCATTGCTGTGAAAATACCTGAACTCACATCCTGGGTTGTCGGTGTTTTTACCTTGGCCACAAGTTTAAGGTTTTCATCTACGATAACAGCATCAGTGTTTGTTCCTCCCACATCTATTCCCAGTCTGTAACTCATTTAGCGCACCTCCTTAACCAGTGTTTCTACAGGAACATAATCAACATCATAGCCGAAGTAGCGGGGGCCCACTGTTTCGATCCCCTTGGGGGTGCGCCATTTTTCATCACAGGGGATGCCTACAACAACCACCCGCTGCCCGTAGCGCAGGCCTTCTGTGGTGATAGGGATGGCTGTTTCCGCATCAACAGTACAGATCAGATCAGGCACAGTGGCAGCGACCCTTCCGTCCTGTATGGCGATCAAATTTTCATTTTGGAAGTGGAGTTCCAGTTTGGATCCCCGGAAGTCATCGATCCCCGAAATGATTGCCTGACCCCGCACAAAACCTCCGGTGGTGCGCCGTATCACATCCCCGATTTTACCCTTAAAGAGGGGATAACCCCCTGTTACCTTGATCAGGGCTGCTACCGGGTTCTGGTCATTCTGCCGGGCCAGGCGGATGGCTTTGCCGATTTCCGCAGAATAGGTGACTATGTTTCTGATCCCTGCTTTTTTGACATCCTTCCCGGTCATAGGGTAGATGGCGATCATCACTGATCCACCCATCACCACAGTTGCATTGCGGGCCAAGTTTTCAGTCCAGAAGTTGTCCACAGTCTTTAACAGCATGGTGTTCCCTTTTTCATCAGCGATCACCATTGGTGTGGCAGATATCCCATAGAGGTGATAGGTGACCATCTGCAGCTCTGGAAACGCCCTTCCCATTCCATCGGCATCAACCAGGGGGAGTTTTTGAGTTGCAGCAACAGCGATAGGGATCATGGAGTTTACTCCTCCTGCTTCAATGGGAATGGTGGCATAGATCTCTTTGCCTAGATAGTCCTTCAGCATATTAAAGGCACGAAACACCTCTTCACCTGAAGGCACCTTTTCCACCAGTACTGTAGGGGCACCCATCATGGCTGCAGGGACAATCTGGGCGTCATCAGGCAGTTGTTTCACATTGAGCAGTTCCACAGGGCCATATTTTTCAATAGCCTGCAGAGCCATTAGTTTGCCCACATAGGGGTCGCCCCCGCCTCCTGTACCTAAAAAGGCGGCTCCAATGGCGATATCCTCAACCATTTGCGCATCAATGTAAGGCAATTTGTTTCACTCCTATTTAAAATATTGATTAGGAAAAAAATTATCAGCTGCTAATTTATTTTTTTGCTGCTAAAGCGAAAATTACGTTTCCTACCCAGTAAAGAACCGCAGCGGTAAATAGGGAGTTAAAAGCCGGGATCCCCCACTGGATGAAATAACCCACCAGGAAGGCACAGATCCAGCTGACAATGGCTATCGGGTTGATGTTTTCTACACTGTCAGGGAGCTTATTCTGTGCCCGGGAAACATCCAGCGCTTCACGGGAGCGTTTGAGAATAAAGTAATCAACAATAATGATCCCTCCTACCGGCGGCAGTGCCACACCCAACAGGGTGAGGAAGCCTACAAAGCGGTCCAGGATGCCCAGCACAGAGCCTAAGGTACCCAGGACGCCGATCACCAGTGTGATGGTTGCTCGGCTCATCTTCATTCCGAAAGCGGTGTCCAGGAAATTGGATGTGCCTAAGGAGGCTCCGTAAAGGTTCATGTCGTTGATTTTGATGGTGGCGAAAATAACCAGGGATGCGGAGAGCCAGCCACCCAGAGTGAGCATGATGCTGACCACATCCGGGCTTCCTACTGCGTGTGCCATGAGCACACCGAGGGTGTTGACGATCAGTTCTCCTAAAAAGAGGCTGAGAAAGGTCATCCAGAATACATCTTTGATGTTTCGGTTAAAACGGCTCATATCTGGAGTAATGATGGCTCCTACCATGAAGCCGCCGGCAACCATGGTGACAGCCACCCCGAAAGGCATTATAGCACCGGGAGGTGCCATATTGATCAGATCGCCGAGATTGTAATCAGTTAGCATTTTATAGGTGGCAAAGGCCATCGCGATTAAAAAGCCAGGTACTGCGATATTAGCAGTCCAACTGATTGTCTTATAGCCGTAAACCACCAAGAGGGTGACTGCTAATCCTGTGATAACCATCATCACCTGCAGGTTAACAGACCCTCCCAAGGCCTGTACGATCCCTTCCGCGAAAACAGAGTTTTGAATTCCGAACCATCCGATACAGGAAATAGCGATGATAAAACCTATCAGACTGGACCCAAAGCGTCCGAAACCAGTCCATCTGGTGAGGACGCTGGTAGATAGCCCTTCTCGGCAGCCGGCAACACCGATCAGGAAACTTACGATTTCCAGGAGCACGCAGCCAATGATTGTGGCCAGTACTGCGTCTCTGGTGGTCATCCCGAAACCTAGTGATGCTCCTAGAATAAGTTGGGACAGGGTAGCAACAGTGCCGAAGCGTATCAAAAAAACCTCCCACATCGGCCTTCGTGCTTCAAGTGGTGTGCGCTCCAGTGCGTAGTCCTCTCCTACTTTCATGACTGAATCTTCTACCTCCTTGATAAATTAATATTTAATAAAAATGATAATAAAGCCGCTTGTGAAAATGTTGTTGACCCATTGTTTAAGATTGATATAAAAGTTATACAAACACGGGGTAGGAGGTCAAACCATTATAAAATTTTATATCTTATGATTATATCATAAACTATTATCCGGAGCGAAAGATTATATTTCCAACTGTTTATATTTATACAGCTAACCGCATTGTTTTCCGACCTGTTGATATCAATGCTCTGATTTTGGACTGGCCTTTTACGGACCTATTTTTGTAAATAAAATTATTGCTGCAGGGAATGAACCGGAATCTTTTTGACAATGAGTTGTTGTAATTGCATTCAACCGTATATTCTGATAATATAACAAACAGCATTTGTCAAAGTTTAACATCCTTCCACTAAAACAGATGAAAACTTCCGGGATACTATATTATGAAGGCAAGAACTGTAAAGTGGAGCGGGGATGAATATATTGGGGGAGAAGGCTATGGATCGTACTGATGTGCCAAAAAAGGGCAGCAGTTACCGTTGGCTGGTATGGGGTATTATGGCTGTTGCTTATCTTGTGGTGTTTTTTCACCGCTTGGCTGCTGGGGTGGTAAAGGATGATCTGGTCACTGCCTTTAATATTTCCAGCACAACCTTTGCCAATTTGGGTGCTGCCTATTTTTATGCTTATATGCTGATGCAGTTTCCTACAGGTGTATTGGCTGATACCTGGGGGGCTCGGAAAACTGTGACTACTGGGATGCTTTTAGCTGCTGCCGGTTCCATTGTTTTCGGGTATGCCCCATCTGTAGGATGGGCCTTTTTGGGGAGACTGTTGGTAGGGATCGGGGTATCAGTGGTTTTTGTCTGTATCCTGAAAATACTGGACCAGTGGTTCCGGCCACAGGAGTTCAGCACTATGTCAGGTGTTACATCTTTTATCGGCAATCTGGGCGGACTGTTGGCACAGACACCGCTGGTGTTCATGGTAGCTGTTTTGACCTGGAGGCACACCTTTGCTGTGATCGGTGTGGCTTCACTCCTCATAGCTGTTCTCTGCTACCTGATTATTCGCAACACTCCTGGGGAGATGGCAGCAGCTGGTACAGTTTCCACAAAGGCTGAAAAGGCTCCTTTTCTCCAGTCTCTGGTTGCGGTTCTGACTAACCCCCACACCTGGCCGGGGTTTTTCGTATTTGCTGGCTTTTTTGGTGCCTATATTGCTTTTTCAGGGACCTGGGGAGTTTCCTATATGATGGATGTGTACGGTCTGCCAAAGAGCGCGGCTGCCAATTATCCAATGGTGGCTACACTGGGCTTAATGCTGGGGAGCATAGCCATCGGTGGGGTTTCAGATAAGATCAAAAAGCGGAAAATACCGATGATCTGTTTCGGTATCTGCTATCTGGCCACCTGGGCTGTGCTGGTTTTTGTAGGAGGAGGCAAACCTCCGCTAGGGATTCTCTATCCCCTCTTTTTCCTGATGGGCTTCAGCTGTGCCACTTTTATTCTCTCCTTTGCTGTTGCCAAAGAGGTGAACCCGCCACAGATGGCTGGGGTGTCAACTTCTATCGTTAATACCGGCGGTTTTTTTGGGGCTGCCGTCTTGCCCATTTTGATGGGGATCTATTTTGACCGCTATGGTGATGCACTGGCAATAACTGCTCTTTACCGCAATGGTTTTTTGATTATGTTTGCGGCAGTGTGCATCGCGATGATCGCTGTTTTATTGGTTAGGGAAACAGGGTGTGTTAATGTGTGGAAAAAGGAAAATACCCTTGACAGATAGCTGTTTTTCTTGTATGCTTGAGTGCGCTGCAGTGAAAGATGATTGCTTTTAGTTTGTTTGCTTGTGTCTGAAAAGATGATATAATAGATTACTGAGAACAGCGCGGAGAGATGGCTGAGTTGGTCGAAGGCGCTCGACTGGAAATCGAGTAGGCGGGGACAAACCTCGCCTCGTGGGTTCGAATCCCACTCTCTCCGCCATTTTTGTCTGCGCCCATAGCTCAATTGGATAGAGCGACAGACTTCGGATCTGTAGGTTGGGGGTTCAACTCCCTCTGGGCGCGCCATTACAAAGAATAAATCATGGTCGTGCTAGATGGGGAGGTAGCGGTTCCCTGTAACCCGCAATCCGCTATAGCGGGGTCGAATTCCAGCCCGAGGGTATGCCTTGTGGGGCTGCCCGGTGTAAGTGGTGTTGACCTTTGGGTCCCGCGCAGCAGGAACCCATGAACCCCGTCAGGTCCGGAAGGAAGCAGCGGTAAGTGGTGAACTCCTGGGTGCCGCGGGGGTGCCTGAAACGAGCTAACTGCACCGGTAACGCCTGGAAGGTATTATTCGGAGGCAGGTGCACGGCCTTAATTTTTGGTGGTTGGCTATTAGTCTGACTTTTACACCAAACCGCGGAAAAAAGTCCGCTATCCCTTGACACACGTGGGATAGCGGTTTTTTGTTTCTAATATTCCAACGACCAACCACCAACGACCAACGACTAATATTCCAATCACCAACGACTAACGACCAACGACCAACTTGCTATTTAGAGGCAGTTATAATATATTTAATTTGTATCAGCTGGGGGTATAGGAATGGAACAGGTGGCTTTATACAGGGAATGGCGGCCGCAGTTTTTCTGTGATGTTGTCGGGCAGGAGCATGTCTGCCGTACTCTGCAGAATGCTGTGATGATGGGGCGTACAGCTCATGCTTATCTTTTCTGTGGACCACGGGGAACCGGGAAAACCAGCACCGCCCGCATTCTGGCCAAATCTTTGAACTGCATAAATCTAAATGATGGCGAACCCTGCAACAAATGTCCTTCCTGTGAGAGCATCACCAAAGGAATATCCCTCAATGTGATCGAGATGGATGCCGCCTCCCACCGGGGGATCGAGGAGATCCGGGATCTCAAACAGAAGGTTGGTATGGCACCCAGTGGGGGGAAATATAAGGTTTATATCATTGATGAGGTCCACATGCTGACTGGTGAGGCCTTTAACGCTCTGTTAAAAACCCTGGAGGAGCCTCCTGCTCATGCGGTTTTCATACTGGCTACAACAGAGGCCCATAAGGTTCCTTTAACTATACTATCCCGCTGTCAGCGCTTTGACTTCCGGCGGCTCAGCCGTGCTGCCATTAAAGCCCATCTATCACAGGTGGCTGAGGCCAAAAAGTGGACAGTGGAGGATGAGGCCCTGGAGTTGATCAGCCGCCAAGCGGGAGGTGCTCTGCGTGATGCTCTGGGGCTCTTAGATCAGGCGGCAAGTTTCACCGGAGGGAAGATCCGGAGAAAGGATATTGAGTTTTTAACCGGTACTCTGGGGCAGCAGGAATTAGAGGGGATTGTTGCTGCAGCAGCCGGGTGTGATGTGCCTGCAGTCCTCAGGCAGTTAGATGAGCTTTTTGAACGGGGGTGTGACCCGCGGCAGGTGCTGTTGCAGCTGGCAGATCATGTGCGGGATTTGCTCTTTGATCAGAATACAGGGAGCAGAGAACAGAGCTTTTACGCCCAGTTCTTAAGAGGCATAGCCCTGGCTGAGGGGGAGATGAAGGGCAGTTCCAGGCCGGATCTTATACTTGAACTGACTCTCCTTCGATTGACCGGTGCAACATCTCCAGTTGATGATCAGGAACAAAGAAGAGAAAAGGCGGACCAGGCAGTCCGGGGGCAAAGGAGCCGGGAGCCATCAGGAAAAGCCTTTGACCGGGGCAGGGGATTTAATCAACCCCTCAGTTCTGATGAGCCGGTTAATCAAGCATCAGCTCCTGCTCCGGCAGATGATACTGAATCTGAGCAGAGTCCAGAGATTAATTTGGCAGAGATCAAGAATTATTTGATCAAGAACGCAGGGAAAAATTCCCTTCTGGCTTCAGTTCTTTCCCAATGCAGCTTAAGAAGAGAGGGAGATCAGCTGTTTTTGGCAGCACCTTCTTTTTGTTGTGATCTGATCAAGCCTGGTAAGGATGCTTTTAACTTTATACAAAACAAACTGCGGGAATGCGGTTGTACATTGAAATTGGAATTGGAGGCTGAGGGGGAAGCCAGCAAAACCCCTCAAAAAGAACTCAAAGAGTTTAAAAAAGTTGAAGTTTCTAAGGAATCTAAGGAAACCCACAGTTATAAGGAAACTAAAGAACAATCGGAGTTATTAAACTTGGCGTTAAGCTTGTTTGATGCCAGGATTATTAAAAAGATGTAAAGGGAGGGCGCATAAATGGGCTTTGGAAATATGCAGAAGATGATGAAGCAGGTTCAAAAGATGCAGAAGGAAATGGCCCGGGTACAGGAAGAACTGGCTGAGATCACTGTGGAGGCCAGTGCAGGAGGCGGTGCTGTGAAGATCGTAGCCAACTGCCATCAGGAACTGCAGGAGGTGCATATTGATCCTGCAGCAGTTGACCCTGATGATCCCACACTGCTGGAGGATCTGGTTTTGACTGCGGTCAACGATGCCCTGAAGAAATCCCGGGAAAGGGCAGCAGAAGAAATGGAAAAGGTAACCGGCGGTTTGAAGCTCCCGGGGCTTTTTTAGGGAAACGCAGGTGATGGGTTTTGCATCTTTATCCTAGCTCATTGGCAGCATTGATTGAGGCCCTGCGCAAACTGCCGGGTATCGGGCCAAAAACCGCCCAGCGCCTGGCGCTTTATCTCCTCCATGCACCTGAGGGAGAGGCGGAAGGGCTTGCTCAGGCCATCCTTGATGCCAGAAAAAAGATTTTTTTCTGCTCTGTCTGCGGAAATCTCACAGATGCAGACCCCTGTGAATTGTGCCGGGATGAAAAACGGGACAGGTCTTTGCTCTGTGTTGTGGAATGGCCCAGGGATATAATAGCCTTTGAGCGCACCGGTGAGTTTTCCGGTGTGTATCATGTACTCCATGGGGTTCTTTCCCCGATGGATGGCATCGGTCCAGATGATCTAAAAATTGCGGACCTGTTAAAGCGGGCAACCAAGGGGGATATAAAAGAGGTAATCCTGGCCACCAATCCCAATGTGGAGGGAGAGGCTACTGCTCTTTATCTGGCTCAACTTCTCAAACCCATAGTTCCCAGAGTAACCAGGATTGCTCATGGACTCCCTGTGGGAGGGGATTTGGAGTTTGCTGATACCGCTACTTTGAGCAGGTCACTGTTGGGCAGGCAGGTTATTTAAAGTAACTTTTTTCCTCCTGCGGGCAATTTTTTAAGCTTATAGTCATAGACTATAAGGAGAATTAAATAATTGCTCAGGGGGAATTATTGATGACCGGTTGGTTCGCAAACCAAACCCGTAACCTTGCCGGATTCTTCCAGAATGAAGAGCGGAATGAGCTTAATGATGATCATATAGCTCTGGCGCAAGCTCACCGTGAATGGCAGGCAGCCCGGGAATTTTTTGAACAGGCAACGGACCCCGATCTGGTGGATTATGCCATCCTTTCCTTAAAGGCCGCCGAAAGACGCTATGTCTATTTATGGAAGAAGATACGGTCTGGGAAGGATTAGGGAGGAAAAATAATGGCCGGTAGTGTTATAGGGGTGCTGTTTGGCCTTTTTTTGTTGTTTTTGGTGGGACAGGCTTTTTGGAGACAGATACGCTTTCTTCTCTATATCGGGGTGCGTATGGTTTTGGGTGGGTTGTTTCTCTTTTTGGTTAATTTTTATGCCGGATCAATGGGTTTTACATTAGGTGTCAATCCGGCCAGCATTATAACATTGGGGCTGCTGGGTTTTCCGGGTTTTTTGCTGCTGACTGCTCTGAAATTTTTAGTGTGATTTAGTTGGTAAGTTCTTGACCTTCCTCCCTTCTTTTGCATATAATCAAGTTGTCTATTCCGGAATCACTAGTTGTCCTACTACAACGGAGCACCAAACCGGCGGTGCTCTTCAAATTTAGAGGTAATCTCCATGAACCCGGAAAAACTGCCGAAACGTGTGCTAGAGGCGTATATTGGTGAGTATGCCAGTGGGAAAAGTGAGAACGCTGTTAACCGTGCCCTGGATCTTGCTCATCTGGGGCGCAAGGTGACCCTGGTAGATCTGGACCTGGTGGAACCCTGTTACACGTTGAGACCGCTGAAGTGGAAGTTGGAGGAAGAAGGGGTTACTGTACTGGCCTGGGATACTGGGGAATTGATCGGCCTGGGGGAAACAGGCAATATTTTAAAGCCGGAGGTTCGTTTCTGCCTACGGCACCCGGGTGATGTGATCCTTGATATCGGATATGGTTCTTTCGGCGCCCAGGTACTCAATCTAGTGGAGGGTGCAGAAGAAGAGCAGGATCTGAATGTTTATGCGGTCATCAATATCGCCAGACCAATGACCGGGACCGTTCCCGATATAGTTGATCATGTTCGGTCCCTGGCAAGGGTTGATGGATTAATCAACAACTCCCACCTGGGAGAGGATACAGATTTGGATTTTGTCAAACAGGGTGCTCTGATTGTAAAGGAAGCTGCTGCTATTCTGGGGCTACCGGTCGTAGCCACATCAGTGATGGAAGAGTTGGCGCCTGCCCTTAGAAAAACCGATTGGTATGGGCATCCGGTGCGTGTGATCAAAAGGTATTTACCCCAGGCTTTTTGGTAGTGGTAAATGCTGTGTATTTTTATTTTCTTGAGATTTAGAGAAAGATACTAGGGGGTGTTACTGAAATGGGTGTTATTGAAGGAGAAAAAAAAGCTTTTATGACCGGCAATGAGGCTGTGGCTTGGGCTGCACTTGCTGCCGGAGCGGAGATCATGTATGGCTATCCCATCACTCCGCAGAATGAGATTATGCAGTACTGGACACGGCTTGCCCCGAAGCATGAAAGGAAATTTCTGCAGACAGAGGACGAGCTGTCCGCTGGGTTTACCACTATAGGGGGGGTATTGACAGGAAAGAGGGCTTTTACAGCCACCGCGGGGCCTGGTAATGTGCTGATGCAGGAACCGATGTCCATGGCAGAAGCCATGCGCATTCCGACCGTTGTTGTGGTGCAGCAGAGGGGGGGGCCTTCTACTGCAACAGTGATCTATTCTCAGCAGGAAGTTACCTTGACCTGTTTTGGCGGCAATGGAGAGGGACTGCGGGTGGTGTATTCCACATCTTCTCACCAGGAACTGTATGACTATACTATCAAGGCTTTTAATACAGCCTGGAAATACCGCTTCCCTACTTTTGTATTGGCTGACGGCTATCAGGCAAAAATGCGGGAGTCCCTGGTGCTCTATGACCCAGAGGAGCGGGGGATCGAAATGGTTCCCACAGAAGCCTTTGTGGGGAAACCGGGGATGCCTGGGGAAGACCGCCCACCTGCCCATCTGCGCAATACCTATAATATTGAAGAAGAACTGGAGGAAGTCCTGAAAAAGGACATCCAGGAGTATGAGCAGATGGCGCCGGAGATTATCGAATACGATGAATTCAATACAGATGGAGCCGATATTCTGGTAGTCGCTCATGGAGTTGTTTTTCGTTCTGCAGCCATAGCGGTTAGGAAGCTGGCTGATGAGGGACTGAAAGTTGGTTACTTCCGTCCCATCACACTGAGACCCTTCCCACAGGAACAGCTGCGTCAGGCAGCAGCGAAGGCAAAACAGCTTATGGTTGTGGAATCAGCCTACGGCCAGCTGCTGAAAATCGTCAAGGACAACCTCTATGGTATGGATCTGCCTATCAGAACACTTCTGCGTCCAGGTGTGGGTGTCACACCTGAAGAGGTTGTGGCAGACCTGAGAACAGTACTAGAGGGAAGGGAGGACTAGTGATGGATATACAGCCAAAAATGCCGAAAAGCTGGAATGCAGCAACCAAACCCCATAAATTCTGTCCCGGATGTGGACATGGACTGATTTTGAAGGCACTGGGGCAGGTGATCGATGAAATGGGGATCCAGGACCGGGTGGTATTTGGGTGTGACATCGGGTGCTCCCTCCTATCCTGGGATTTCTTCAATGTAGATACAGTACAGACCCACCACGGGAGAACCACACCGGTGATGGTGGGTATTAAAAAAGCAAGCCCCGATAGGATAGTTATCGCCTATATGGGTGATGGGGGTGGGTATGCCATCGGGTCTCAGCACCTGGTCAATGCTGCCACCAGAGATGATAAAATCACAGTGATTTTGGTCAACAACACTGTCTATGCCATGACCGGAGGGCAGATGGCCCCTACCACCATGCCCGGCCAGAAGACAGAGACCACTCCTTTTGGCAGGGATGTAGCTCAGGCCGGTTATCCCATGATGGGGCCTGAAATGGTAGCAGCCATAACCCAGGAGGGCGCCTATGTTGCCCGGGGGAGTGTGGCCAGATTCCGGAAACTGAAGGAATACATCAGGAAAGCCCTGGAGAACCAGCTGGCCATGAGAGGGTTTTCCTTTGTGGAGGCCCTATCCACCTGCCCCACCAACTGGCGTACCAATGCTGAAAAGACATGGGAGTTTGTCGAGAAAAAAATGACCGAGCAGTACCCTCTCGGCGAACTGAAAGTCCCTGTGATCAAGGAGGGATAGGGGATGGGTGAAGCTGTTAGAATAGCGATTGCAGGTGAAGGCGGCCAGGGAGTCCAGTCAGTGGCTATGATCCTGACCGAGGCGGCAGCCTTGGATGGAAAAGAGTTTCTGTATATTCCCAACTTTGGTGTAGAACAGAGGGGTGGGGTATCTATCGCCTTTGTCCAGATCAGTGATGAAAAGATCGGCGCACCGAAGTTCAAAACCGGTGATATTGTGATTGCCCTCAGCGACCGGGCGGTCCGGAGAATGGGTATGCATGTGGGCAGTGAGACTCTGTTTATCTATGATGCCGGTATCAAGGGGATCGATGATGACCTGCCGAAAAACGCCAAGAAAGTCATGGCAATCCCCGCACTGGAAAAAGCAAATAAAGAACTGCACCCGCGGGTTTTCAATGTGTTGATCATGGGTGCTGTGATCGGGGTTACCAAAGTGGTTACTTTAGAGAAAGCAAAAGAAGCGATTGAGAAAAAGCTTGGCTATAAATTCGAACAGAACCCTGAACTGAGGGAACTGAACTTCAAAGCCCTGGAGAGGGGTTACCAATTGGTAGCAGAAATGGGGGTGGCCTGAACATGAAAAAGGCCGCATTGAAAGCTATAAGCAAAGATGTACATAAAGGGAAAGCAGTATTCAGCATCTTCCCCGGTTTATGCAAGGGATGCGGGCTTTGCCGGGAAAAGTGTCCGGAAGAAGCTTTAAGCTGGTCTGAAGAGCTGGGGGTTTACGGCACCCCAACAGTGGTTCCTGATCCTGAAAAGTGCAAGGCCTGCCGCATCTGTGAGCAGGTTTGCCCGGATTGCGCCATTGCTATCATCCGTAAGGCCAGGGAAGAAAAAAAGTAAGCAGTCAAGCTAATCAAGATCTGGAGGCCGGCTGTGCTGACAGCCGGCTTTTCGATTTCTTTGATAATTGACAGGATGCTTACCGCATAGCTGAAACACCCTACTTTTTTATCAACTTTTTGTCAGGTTGCAGGGGAATATTTCCGTTGGTGCTTTTTCTGGTCTTCTCTTATGACATGATATATTAGTTTAGCAAACAGTTAACATGTTAAAACCAATATTGATTATTTATATTAATTTTTCCCTTATCTAGAAGGAATTTCGGGAAATGACCCGAATATATCCAGATAAAGGACTTAAATCCGAGGAGGGCAGTCGATGATCACCTAGGACTTTTCGCCTTACTATCTAGGATTGGAGGGATGGGAGTGAAGAAAAGCTTACCTGAGGTGTGTTACGCCTGTGGAAGTAAGCATGCCCGTCCAAGAAACATCGGCGGAACAAGATATTTTCTGTGTGATCAGTGTTATGCTCACCATGTCTGGGCCAATCATATAGCAGTGGAATATTTGAGAAACAAGGGGTCCGATAATGGTGATGATGAGAGGAAGAAACAAGAATGTGAAGCGGCTACTTTGATTTGAGCCCTTTTGTCTATACAATATCACATGATCATGGAACCGATTCTGTGAGAAAACAGCATCTAATATAGTATTGCTCTCTCTAAAAGGGGATGGGATATGCCTATTCTGCGTATAATAGTAGAAGATACGCAGGGAGGGGAAAGGATGGTCCAAAGGAGAATCAGGAGGAAATCTACGGGAAGGAAGGGTGTGTTATTGCCCATCTGTATGATCTGTGAACAAACACCTCCCCGAGGTATTGCAGGGGGAATTGTGGTTTCAGGGTGTTTTCTTTGCACAGGCTGTGAAAAGGAAATTGTAGAAACAAGGGTAGGGGACAGCCGCTATTGTGATATAAAAGAAAAGATTAAAAGGATTTGGCACCATGGAGTGCCATAAGCCACCGATATAAAACTCGACTGGACTGCGCAAGTATCAACTTGCGTTTTTTATTTTTCTGTGGAAAAGGCCGATGGGGTTTTTGCTGGCATCACTGAAGGGATATGGTAAAATAACTAGTGATGGCAGTTTTTTTATACAGTAGATCACTGGGTGGTGGAGGATATAGGGTTTAAAGGGGTGCCCCTGCTGGCAGCACTTGCCCGCCACGCAGGGGAAGGGTATCTCAGTTTTCATACACCAGGGCACAAACAGGGAGCAGGTGCTTTTTCAGAGTGGCACAGCTTGTTAGGGGATATGGTTTTTCAGCTGGACCTTACAGAACTTCCGGGGCTGGATAACCTTCAGGACCCTCAAGGGGTTATTGGAGAGGCACAGGATAGAGCAGCCGCTTATTTTGGAGCAGGTGAGACATTTTTTCTGGTAAACGGCACTACCGCCGGCATTCTTGCTGTTATGCTGGCTGTGAGCGGACCCGGAAAAAAGGTTGTATTGCCCCGGGTCAGCCATCAGTCAGTGATCAACGGTTTGATCTTGAGCGGAGCAAAGCCTGTGTATTTACCAGTTGAGTATTCTCCTGATTTAGGGCTGTTAGGCCAGGTTGAGACCTGCCGGCTAGAGAGCATTTTGATTGAGGAAGATAACAAGGAAAAACCACTGGTTGTTCTGCTGCACCCCAATTACTACGGATTGGCCGGAGATCTTGGTCAGCAGGTAAAAACAGCACACCGGCAAGGGTGTGTGGTGCTGGTTGATGAGGCCCACGGAGCCCATTTTGTAGCCAGTGATCTCTTCCCGGTAACTGCGCTCCAGGCAGGTGCCGATTTTGCGGCACAGGGTGCCCATAAGGTGTTGGCGGCCTTTACCCAGGCGGCTTTTCTCCACTGCAGGGAGGAGGGTGACCAGCGGATCAGGGATGCCCTGCGGCTGGTTCAGTCCAGCAGTCCCTCCTATCTGTTGTTGGCCTCTTTGGATGCTGCCCGCTATCAGTGTGAGCAGGAGGAGGAGCAGTGGGAGGCTGTGGCTCATCTAGGCCATAAACTGCGTCTGGAGATCTCCCGGATTCCAGGGCTTTTTGCCCCAGGGAGTGAACTTTTTGAGGTACCCGGTGTATGTGAGTATGATCCTTCACGACTGATCGTCAATGTGAGAGAGCTGGGGATTACGGGTTTTGAGGCTGCAGACTGGCTGTGCAGCCGGAAAAGAATTCTGGTAGAGATGGCTGATCTTTATAATGTTGTTCTTATTCTAGGCCCGGCCAGTTTGGGAAATGCTGATCTTATGATGGATGGTTTTTCCTCACTGGCTGCTGCTTGCTCTACCAGCAGGAAAAGCCGTTCCGCTCCCGATTTCAGGGGACTGCCCCTTCCTCAGCAGCTGCTGACACCACGGGAGGCCTTTTTTGCAGATTTCTCGCTGGTTCCCTTGGACAGTGCACCGGGTAAGATCGCTGCTGAGGTGATCACCCCTTATCCACCGGGAGTGCCTGTGCTCTGCCCGGGGGAGCGGATAGATGGTGAGGTGCTGGATTTTTTACGTGAATGGGAAAGGGCTGGTGGTAGTTGGCCAGGCCGGAAAAAGGGTTTGATCAGAATTGTTGCAGGGAGTTGAGCTGGTGGAATATTCAGGGAAGCTGATTGTTTTTGAGGGGCCTGATGGAGCGGGAAAAACCACACAGGTGAAGCTGGCTGCTGAAAGGCTGCAAAGACAGGGCTATTCTGTGGTGATGACCAGAGAACCCGGGGGAACCCGGCTGTCAGAGGTGATCAGGCAGGTTTTGCTGGATCCCGGTAACAGGGAGATGTCACCGGTGACTGAAGCACTGCTTTATGCAGGGGCTCGTTCCCAACTGGTGGCTGAGGTGATCCTCCCGGCATTGGCTTCAGGAAAGATTGTTCTCTGTGATCGTTTTGTGGACTCCAGTCTTGCTTATCAGGGTTTTGGACGGGGTCTCGATTTGGAAATGCTGCGGCAGGTTAACCGTTTTGCTTTAAATGGATTGGGAAGGTTCTGCACTATTTTCCTTGACCTCCCCCCAGAAGAGGGTTTGAAGAGGGGAAACAAAAGGAAAAGGGACCGGCTGGAACAGGAGGATCTGGCCTTCCACCGGAGGGTGTGGGAAGGATACCACTTATTAATAAAGGAATACCCGGAGAGGATCAGGGTTGTTGATGCATCTTCTCAGCCTGAGGCTGTTCACCGGCAGATCTGGAAGCACCTATCAGCATTTCTCAAAGGGAGCCATCAAGGAGGGGTTTTTTAAGGGGGTTGAAGAATTGAAGCTCTGGGGTGACAGCCTGGTGAGAGGCCAGCTTAAGGAGGATCTGAAAAATGGAGCCATCGCCCATGCTTATCTTATGTCTGGCCGCTCTTCAGAAGAGAAAAAAGAAATAGTGATGTGGTTTGTGCAGGGCCTGCTCTGCCTGGAACCGGAGGATGGTCACCCCTGTAATTCTTGCGTATCCTGCCGGGCCTGGCTGCAACAGGTGCATCCCGATTACCATTACCTGCAGCCTGAGGGCAGTTCTCTCAAAATGGACCAGGTGCGTTTATGGAATTCGTTTTTTAGGTACAGGCCCAATTTAGGCAGGAATCAGGTGTTTCTTTTGGAACAGCCGGAATTGTTGACTGCACCTGCAGCCAACAGTTTGCTGAAAATTCTTGAGGAACCTCTCCCAGGCACGGTTTTTCTGTTGACCACAGAGGATGAACGCTCTCTGTTACCCACAATTGTATCCCGCTGTAGGGTGGTTTACTTCAGGGGCGGTGGAGAAAAACTAGGGTCAGGGGAGGAGAACCAGGAGACTGGCGGGTTTTTCAGAATTATGAAATATGGCACCCCCGCAGAACTGCTCAAAGAGGTGCGTCTTCTGGGAACAGACCGGGGGGCTGCCCGCGATTTACTGCAGGCTGTTTTAATTGTTTTGGAGCGGGAATACCGGGTTGATCGAAAGGCTTCTCTTGCTGCCTGTTTGAGTCTGATCTTAGAGGGGATGAGGCAGCTGGAGGGGAACGCTTCTGTGCCACTGGTGTTGAGTCTGGCCCTTTACCGGGTACAGAAAAAGTTGCAGTGCGGCAGAACTATTGTTTTGGAAAGTAGGGATGAAAATGGATGAATGTCAAGAGTTCTGTGAGTTTAAAGAGGATAAAGATACAATTGTAGAACTGCCTGAGAGCGGTACTGTTACTGTTGTAGGGGTGCGCTTCCGTCCCGCAGGGAAGGTATACTTTTTTAAGGTGGGGGAAGAAGAACTTAAAGTGGATGACCAGGTTATTGTGCAGACCATAAGAGGGATCGAGGCCGGTACTGTTGTCATAGGCCAAAGGGAAATGCCTGTGGAAGAGATTGTCGCCCCTTTGCGTGAGGTGATCCGCAAGGCCACTGAAGATGATCTGAAAACCATTAAGGAAAACAAAAAGCGTGCCCAGGAGGCTTTTGCTATTTGTGAAGAGAAGATAGCGGAACACGGGCTGCCCATGAAGCTGATCGATGTGGAATTTACTCTGGATGTAGGGAAAATACTGTTTTATTTTACTGCAGAGGGAAGAGTGGATTTTCGGGAATTGGTGAAGGACCTGGCAGCCATTTTCAAAACCCGTATTGAGCTGCGGCAGATCGGTGTCAGGGATGAGGCCAAATTCCTGGGTGGTATCGGCCCCTGCGGCAGGGAAATCTGCTGCTGTACCTGGCTGGGGGATTTTGAACCGGTCTCCATCCGTATGGCCAAGGGGCAGAATCTCTCTTTAAATCCCAGTAAAATCAGCGGGCTCTGCGGCCGCTTGATGTGCTGCCTGAAATATGAGAATGAATGCTATGGCTGCTGCAGTCAGGAAACTACAGAAGAGGATGGGGAAGGGGAAGATGATGAGATAATAGAGATGGAGGAGGAATAAATGGGCAGGCTTTACCTCTGTGCCACACCCCTGGGTAACCTGGATGATATCACCCTGCGAGCCCTTGAGGTGTTGAAGCAGGTTGATCTTATTGCTGCCGAAGATACCCGTCATACCCGCAAACTCCTGGACCACTATGGAATAATCGCTAAAACCACAAGCTATCATCAGCATAATGAGCGAGGGAAGGCATCTTCCCTGCTGGCTGAACTGGATAAGGGGAGAGAGATTGCCCTGGTGAGCGATGCAGGCACACCAGGGGTATCGGATCCGGGGTACATCTTGGTGCAGCAGGCCTTAGAAGCTGGCCATGAGGTGACAGTTCTGCCTGGCCCCTCTGCTGTTATTGCAGCGCTGGTTATCTCCGGTTTTAAGCCTTATCCTTTTTATTTTTTCGGTTTTTTGCCGCGCAAAAAAGGGGAGCGGCAGCAGCAGCTCAAGGAGCAGGAGGAAAACCCCTGGACAGGGGTTTATTATGAAGCACCCCACCGGCTTCAGGAAACACTGCAGGATTTTTGCGATATTTGGGGTGCTGAAAGGAGAGTGGCAGTGGCCAGAGAGATCACCAAACACTTTGAGGAGGTTTTTAGGGGTTCTTTTGCCGGTGCACTGGAGCATTTTTCAGCGTCCTCGCCTAAGGGGGAGATCACCCTGGTTGTGGAGGGAAAAACCGAAATAACAGCGGTTCCTCTGTCAGTAGATGATGAGCTTGTCAGGGAAGCGGTGAATGCTCTCATTAGAGCCGGTGCTGATCTGCATCAGACCTGTCGGGCTGTCGGGAAAGCTTTGGGTCTGAGCAAAAGCCAGGTATACCGTCTCTACCATAAATGATGATACAAAAATAAAACCCCTTAGGAGGGGTTTTATAAAAACCGGGGTATGGTCATGCTAGAGGTGTTTGGAATCAACCTGCTTCGCGAGCCATATCCTTGAGGCATTCCTGGCAGATATTTTTTCCGCGGAAATGGGTTATGTTGTCAGCATTTCCGCAGAAGATGCAGGCCGGCTCATATTTTTTCAGGATAATCTTTTCGTGATCAACATAGATCTCCAGCGCATCTTTTTCTGCAATGCCTAAGGTGCGTCGCAGTTCAATAGGAATTACTACCCTGCCGAGCTCGTCCACTTTCCGTACGACACCTGTTGACTTCATACTCCTCCCCCTCTCCCGTATATTATTCGACAAGATTCGCTACGAAAAGCATACCAGCTTTACCATTAACAGTCAACCCCTTTTTGCAAAAAATATATAAATTTTTAGATATTGCAAGAATTGGCCGGGGGAGTAGTTTTTTGGTATAATTATTCTTTAAAGATATTCACCATGAAAGGAGTTAAACCTGTGTTAGAAGAAAAGGCATCACCAGGTGAAACCATGAATGATCGAGTTTTTTATGTAACAACACCGATCTATTACCCCAGTGATAAACTGCATATCGGGCATGCCTATACCACTGTGGCGGCAGATTGTATTGCCCGCTATAAACGGATGCGGGGCTATGATGTGTTTTTTCTGACAGGATCTGACGAACACGGTCAGAAAATAGAGAGGAAGGCTGCGGAGAAGGGTATGGACCCGCAGAGTTATGTAGATAAGATTGTGGCATCCTTTCAAAAATTGTGGGAAAGACTGCTGATCACCAATAACGATTTTATCCGTACCACTGAACCACGCCATGAAAAGGCTGTTCAGGCCCTTTTTCAAAAGCTGTATGATCAAGGGGATATCTATAAGTCCTATTATGAGGGGTTGTACTGCACCCCCTGTGAAGCCTTCTGGCTGGAACGGCAGCTTGTTGAAGGTAACTGCCCGGACTGCGGACGGCCTGTGGAGCATGTTAAAGAAGAGAGTTATTTTTTCAGGCTTTCCAAGTATCAGGACCGCCTGCTGCAATATATAGAAGAGAACCCAAGCTTTATCGAACCTGCTTCCCGGCGTCATGAGATGATCAATTTTATCAAGAGCGGGCTGGAGGACCTCTGTGTCTCCAGGACAAGCTTCAAATGGGGTGTTCCGGTTCCCTTTGCGCCTGAGCATGTGGTTTATGTCTGGTTTGACGCCCTGGTCAACTATTTATCAGCTCTGGGATGGCAGGATGGGGATCAGCGTTTTGACCACTACTGGCACCATGCGGTTCATCTTATGGCAAAGGATATTGTCCGCTTCCATTCGGTGATCTGGCCGATCATGCTAATGGCTGCAGGGATCCCCCTGCCGCGCGCCATTTTTGGCCACGGCTGGCTGCTGCTGGAGGGAGGGAAGATCTCCAAATCAAAGGGGAATGTGGTTGACCCCATGATTTTAATCGACCGCTATGGGGTGGATGCGGTGCGCTACTACCTTTTGCGGGAACTCCCCTATGGGGCGGACAGCTACTACAGTGAGGATGACCTGATCAACAGGATCAACACGGACCTGGCCAATGATCTGGGGAACCTGATCAGCCGTACCCTGGGCATGATCAAAAAATACCAGGGCGGTGTTTTGGCTGCACCTGGTCCAGCTGAGGGGCCTGATGGTGATCTGATCAACTGTGCTCGGGAAGTGAAAGTGGAGCTGGAGCAGCAGTTGGAGCGGATGGATTTCAGCAGCGCCCTGGCTGCCATCTGGAAGTTGGTGCGCCGTGCCAACCGCTATGTTGATGAAACAACCCCCTGGGTTTTGGCCCGGGACCCTGAGAAAAAAGAGAGGCTGGGGACCGTTCTCTATAACCTCAGTGAAGCGGTGCGCATCCTGACCATCTGGTGCTCGCCTTTTATGCCTGTGTTTCCTGAGCGTGTGTTTGCCCAGTTCGGGATTGCCAACCAGCCGGAACTGCACAGTTGGGACAGCACTGAGGATTGGGGCAGAATGCCTGTGAATCTTCGGATGGAACCGGGTCCAGGTATTTTCCCGCGCATCATGGTGGAAAGTGAAGCAGAATCCCAGAGCGAAAAAGAAGAGAAAACAGCTGAGAAGAAACAGGTAAAAGAGAGCAAAGAAAAGGCAGAAGAAAAGCCGCAGATCACCATAGATGAATTTGCCCGGATGGACCTGCGGGTAGCTTTGGTCAAGAGTGCGGAAAAGATAAAGGGGGCTGACCGGCTGCTTAAGCTGGAAGTTGAGCTGGGAGAGGAAACAAGGACGATTGTGGCAGGTATTGCCCAACACTACACCCCCGAATCCCTGGTCGGAAAATCGGTGGTGATCGTAGCCAACCTGGCACCGGTCAAACTGCGGGGTGTGACCTCTTATGGCATGATTCTGGCTGCCAGTGAAGGGAAAGACCTAGGGGTCATCACTGTGGACCGGGAAGTTCCCCCGGGCAGCCGTGTAAAATAGCTGTCGAATAAAGGCTGAAAATGCGGTTTAGAATGCTGCTAGTTGCGGCAGAGATGTTAAACCGGCCGGTTGGAACAGTTTCCACCGCCGGTTTTGATTAATAACAACTGGGGGTAGCGAAATGTCTTACCACATAATTGATACTCATGCTCATCTGGATGATGTGAAGTTTTCCGCTGATTTGAACGCTGTTCTGGCAAGGGCGCAGGAGAAGGGTGTTTATCAGATGATCAGTGTGGGAAGCAATTTCACCTCCTCCCGCCGGGCGGTTGCCCTGGCGGAGGAGCACGAACAGATATATGCTGCTGTGGGGGTCCATCCCCATGATGCTAAAGATGTGGTGCCCCGCACCTGGGATGGACTGCGTCTGCTGTGTGAAAGCAATAGGGTAGTAGCCTGGGGGGAGATCGGCCTGGATTACCATTACAATTTCTCTCCACCGGAATGCCAGGTGGGTGTTTTCAGAAAACAGCTGGAAATCGCCGGAGAATTAAACCTTCCTGTTATTATCCATGACCGGGAGGCACACCATGAAGTCCTTTCCATTTTAAAAGACTTCACAGGACTGGCAGGGGTAGTGTTCCACTGCTTTTCCGGGGACCGGCGGGTAGCGGATATCTGTCTGGGAAGGGGATACTTTTTGGGCATTGGCGGAACACTGACCTACCCCAAAAACAACGAACTGAGGGATGTTGTGTCCCAGGCCCCGCTGGAGCGTATTTTTTTAGAAACAGACTGCCCTTACCTGGCCCCCCAACCCTGGCGAGGCAAAAGGAATGAACCCTCTTACCTGACCGCGGTAGTAGGGGAGATCTCCAGGATTAAAGATGTTTCCCCTGAAGAAGTAGCAGCAGTCACAACCGCCAGTGCAAAGGCTTTTTTCAATATCTGATCAGGAGTCCGATCGCCGGGACAGGTTGACCGCGCGATCAGGGGGACAGGTTGAGTGATCGGACCGATTACCGGGACTGTCCCCTGACAGGGGGACGGGGGTCGTGTCATCAAGTGACCGTCCCCTTGAATCAATTGACTCACGTTTTTATTCCTGCCGCTTGCGACATAAGCTCCGGTTGAACTTGCCCTAAAACTCGTCGCAGACGACAGCCAACCGGCTCCTATGACGCCATCCATGGCGCAGAGTCGCCTAGCTCAACATCCATGTTTCGCTTTGGCTGTCGTTAGCTGCTCCTTCGTCAAGGGCAAGTAACAACCTACGCAGGTCGCTGCGCTAGCAGGGATAAACCGACCGATCAGGAGGACAGTCCCTCCGCGCGATCAGTGTGGCAGGGGGACGGGAGGCGTGTCATCATGCACACATATCCCAGCAGTGAGTCAAAGTGACCGTCCCCTTGACTCATGACTCATATGTCGCAAGCGGCAGGGATTAATACTATCGGTCAACCTATCCCCCCGCTTTTTTAAGGCTAACCACAGCTATTTCCACCTGATAATGTTTAAAACCCTCTGTAAGGGAAATAATGGTAACACAACATTTCACTTACAGGGGGAGGTTAATGTGACCAAACTAGAAGTATTGGAACTGGCAGGAGTAAAAAAACGCCGCAGATCAAAGAGCACTGCTATCTGCAAAGCAGCGGCAATATTTATGCTGGTGCTTTTTGTTCAGTTAAGTGGAGCTTTGACAGAGCCTGTGGTTGCCTATGGAGCCATCTGGCAGGACTTTTTTGTTAACCCTGTTAAAACAGAAAACAATAATGCTGTACGGTTTACTGTGGGCTACAGAAAGGGTGAGGGGTTGTATGTGCAGACTCTGGAGGAAACCCCCATCAAAGTTGTAGTCGATGGGGCTTCGGTGGTTTCCAGGACCACTCTGCCTCGCCTGGAGGATATTCTCCAGGACGCAGGTGTGGAGCTGGGGCCAAAGGACAGGGTAGAGGCCAGGTTTGATACCAGCTCTGACAAAATACCGGAGTTGGTGGTGGTCCGGGTGAATACTCGGATTGTGACCGAAGAAGAAAAGATCCCTTTTCCGGTGAAAAGCGTACAGGATGACAGTCTTGCTCCCGGCAGCACCCGCATCAAGCAGGTTGGCCAAGATGGGGTTTTATTGAAGAAGTATGAGGTAACCACCGAAAATGGGGAGGTTGTCCAGAAGAGGAAGTTGGGCAGTGAGGTGATCAAGGAACCAGTAACCCAGATTACTGCTGTTGGTGTGAGGTCCAAGTCAGAGCGGGCTTCACGTAGTGTCTCCCTGCAGAACAGGCGGGCGCTGAAAATGGTGGCTACAGCCTACACCCATACCGGAAACCCTACTGCTTCAGGGGTGATGCCTTATGTGGGAGGGGTAGCTGTAGATCCCAAAGTAATCCCGCTGGGCACTGAACTCTATGTGGAGGGGTATGGTTATGCTAAAGCTGTGGATACCGGTGGGCTGATCAAAGGAAACAGGATCGATGTCTTTCTGGAGACAGCAAAAGAGTGCTATCAATGGGGCAGGCGTGAGGTGAAGGTTTATATACTGGATTAGGTCTGCCAAACAGCGCAGTGGAACGGTTCTGCTGCGCGGAACATATAATAAATAAAAAGTACTATGCAAGAGAATAAGGCGCCACTAACGACTGAACCCCGTAGTTTAATACTACGGTGACTTGATAGGCGTTAGGGCGCCAATTTTTGTGTTGGTAGTACCACAGTGATCGGTTTGGTGGTTGTTAGGAAAGGCAAGTTCTGCTATGATGGTAAAAAATAAGCGGTTTTGGGGATTGGGGGCTGGGTATTTTGAATTTTTGGTCCAATTTGTTTAGTAGATTCGCTCTGTTTCGCCTTTTTGAATCATTATTTGCGCTGTTGTCCTCATCTGAACGACTGGGCAGTAGCGGTGTAGAAAAAAAAGGGAATCAGTCTTTCAGCGAGATCATCAAACGGGCCAGTGAAAGATATTCTGTTGATGAGCGTTTAATCAGTGCTGTTATCAAACATGAATCTTCATTCAACCCGCGGGCCGTTTCTCCATGTGGTGCTCAAGGGTTGATGCAGTTGATGCCGGCTACTGCCAGATCATTGGGGGTAACTGATCCTTTTGATGCTGAGCAGAATATAATGGCTGGCACCCGTTATCTCAGACAAAAGCTTGATGAATTTGACGGAAATTTGCAACTGGCTTTAGCTGCTTATAATGCCGGTAGCGGAGCTGTGCGCAGATATGGGCGGATACCCCCTTATCCAGAAACGCAGACCTATGTCAGGAGAGTAATGAAATCTTATTTGGCTTAACCATCCTCTTTTTGTCTAATGGCACCCCTTTACTGCACTCACCTTGATGCCTTTCAACATAATATGCCATATTTAAAAAGAGGAGTATCCACCTTAGTGTTTAATATAATATTTGCGTCTTTTTCGCCAACCGCATGTTAGATAATAAGATGTCTGTTATTTAATGGTAGTGAAAAAGTGAGGTGACCAAGGTGAGCGATGAGCAAAGTAGAGGGCAGCGGTTTTCCGGGAAAAAGCTTGTCCTCGGTATAGTGATTGTGATCACCTTGATTGGTATATTGTCTTGGGGAGCTGTGGTTTATGCCACTGATGAAATCAGGATCAGTGTTGATGGAAAAGAATTGCGGCATGAAACCCTTAAGGGTACTGTGGAGGAGGCGCTGACTGAAGCTGGTATAGAGGTAAAACCCCATGACCAGGTTACCCCTGGATTAAAATCAGAGATTAAAGATGGCATGCTGGTAGTTGTAGAGCGTGCTTTTCCTGTGCAGTTGGTGGCAGATGGTGATACTACAACCATCTATACGACTACTACTAATGTGCGCGGTGTTTTGAAAAAGGCTTCTCTGTCCTTGGGAGAGCTTGATCGTGTCAGTCCGGAGCTCGATGCTGAGGTTGAGCCCGGCTGTGAAATCAGGGTAACCAGGGTCAAGGAAGAGGTGATCACTGAGGAGTATGATATTCCTGCAAAAACTGAGAGGAAACCTGACTCAACCCTCAATAAAGGGCAGCAGAAGGTAGTGCGTGAGGGTTCACCAGGTGAGGGAGTGCGTCAGGTCAAGGTTGTATATGAAGATGGCAAAGAGGTGTCCAGAAAAACCATAAAAGATCAGGTTGTGCGTTCCCCGGTGAACAGGGTTATTGCCTATGGGACAATTTCCACCATTTCACGTGGTGGTGATGTTATACGCTACCGTAAGGTTATACAGGCGAGAGCCACTGCCTATGGCCCCAGTGCAGGTAAGTATACAGCAACTGGGCATCGGGTAGCACGTGGGGTGGTTGCGGTAGATCCCCGGGTGATCCCGTTGGGTTCACGCCTTTATATCGATGGTTATGGTTATGGGAGAGCACTGGATGTTGGAGGAGCAATCAAAGGGAATACCGTTGATCTCTTCTTCCCCTCTGATGCTGAGTGCTACAGATGGGGAGTACGCTATGTGAAGGTGTATATACTGCAGTAACCGATGGTTAATCCATGAGTTTAAGACCCGGCATCAAGCCGGGTTTTCTTTATGAGTCAATGAGTCAAGTGAGCCAAGGGGACGGTGACTTTGACTCGCGTGACAGGACACCCGTCCCTGTGTCACGCCGCCCCCTGTCAGATATCACTACATCTAACACCCAGGAAGCAAAAAGGAAGCAAAAAGGCGGTCCCCATGCTTCCGTGATGACAGGACCCCCGTCCCCCTGTCACACCGCGAAGACAGTCCCGGTGATCGGTCCGATCAGTCAACCTGTCCCCCTGATCGCGCGGGGGGGACTGTCCCCCTGATCGGTCCGGTGATCGGTTGGATTTGGAGGGGGTATCTGATTTGTAGTATAATAAAGAAGACAGGAGGCAGTGTTAGATGGCACAAGCTAATTCTCCAACAGCTGTGCGCTCATTATTACAGCGCTACGGCCTCACGCCCAAAAAGGGGCTGGGACAGCATTTTCTCTGGCAGTCACAGGTTGTGGAGCGTATTGCTGATGCAGCTGAACTGACAAAAGAGGATGTTGTAATAGAGATCGGTCCAGGCCTGGGTATTTTGACTGCAGCTCTGGCACGTAGGGCTGGTCTGGTCATTGCTGTGGAAATAGATCAAGCCCTTTTTCCCCTTTTAGAGGAAACCCTGAAGGGTTATGATAATGTTCAACTGGTAAAGGGGGATGCCCGTCAGGTTGATTTTCAGAAGCTGTTGGATGATTACGCTCCTGGGTACACCTCTTGTAAAGTTATGGGGAATCTCCCCTATTATATTACGAGCCCATTGATTATACGCCTGCTCCAGGGGGAGTTCCATAAGGAACTCCTTGTTTTTATGGTTCAGAAGGAGGTTGCACAACGCATTACCGCCCAGCCTGGGAGGAAGGATTACAGTTCACTGTCAGTGGTTGTGCAGTATTTCGCACAGCCGGAGATGGTTTTCCGGGTTTCACCCCATGCCTTCTGCCCACCACCGGAAGTGGACTCTGCAGTGATCAAACTGGTCTGCCGGGAGCATCCTGCTGTCAGTGTCAGGGATGGGGAAATCTTTTTTCAAGTAGTGCATACTGCTTTTCGTTACCGCCGTAAAACATTACGGAATGCACTTAAGGAGGGAGGTCTTCTCCCACCTGGTGAGGAAGGTGTTTTTACAAGTACTGGGATCGCACCTGAGCGCCGGGGAGAAACCCTTGAGCTGGAAGAGTTTGCCCGTTTAGCAGACGCAGTGGCTCAACTAAAAGAAGGGAAGGAAGAATAATGCACTTCACCAGTCCAACCAAAGGAGCGATGATCTGGGAAGAGGTTGTTGATGATCTGCTGGCTTATATTGCGGAGGAACCGGAATTGAGCTATAAGCTCATCATAGGAACAGATTCCCAGGTGCGGGAGGAGACTTATTTTGTCACTGCTGTTGTTGTACACCGGGTAGGAAAGGGAGCCCGCTATTATTACAGGCGCAAAATGTATGAAAACATCAAGAGCCTACGGCAGCGGATCTTTATGGAGGCAGCCACCAGTCTGGAGACTGCCAGCAAGCTGACTCAGGACCTGGCGGCAAAGGGACATACTGAGCTTGATCTTGAGATACACCTGGATATCGGCAGAAATGGAGAAACCAAAGAAATGATTCGGGATATTGTGGGAATGATCACCGGAAGCGGTTTTGATGCCAAGATCAAGCCTTACTCCTGTGGTGCCTCCACAGTTGCAGATAAATATACCAAATAAATATGCAGAGCAAAACCATTTAAGGGTTCAGGCTGCCCGGATAGCACAGTGGGCAAACGGTCATGAATCGGGAGCAAAACCATTGAAGAGATTAGGTTGCGCTGACCTTTAAGGGGCGCTTTTTTATTCTATGGGCTTTTTTATTCTGTGGGACTGGGATGTCCTACAAGTCAGACGAAGTATTCGATCTTTGCTTTAGGGAAATCCCGCTCGATCTTCTCTCTGAAGAAGCCTTCTATCTCTGCCATCATCTCTTTGGGGTAAACATATTTGCCATAACCGAACTGTCCCCATTTAAATCTTCTGTCTTCTGTTTCCAGAGGGAGGCCTGTATGGGGGAATAGATTCAGTATTACTTCTTTTGCCCGGGCCGTGAAGCGATGGGTGATCAGTTCAAAGGTCAGATCCGGGTGTTCAGCAAAGGGGCGCAGTTCTTTGAGGAGTGCTGTATAATCATCCTTCCAGTTGTTATCTGCTATGATCGGTGCGATCATAAAACCCATGGGATATCCCGCGGCTGCCACTTTGGAGACTGCCTGCAGGCGTGCCTCTAAGCGTGGGGTGGCGTGTTCAAATTCTTTGATTATTCTGGAGCTATTGATCGAGAAACGAAATCTGGTTTTGTTCTTATGTTGGATGGGGAGCAGGGAATCCACATCTGTGAATTTAGTGACAAAACGAAACAGACCCTTCTCCTGATCTGCAAAAAAGGCGATTGTTTTTTTTAGAGCACCGGAATAGGGTTCTACAGCTAGGGGGTCTGCAGTGGCAGCTCCTTCAAAAACAGTTGTTTCAGGGAGTCTTTTGTCAATATATTCTCCAGCTTTATTCAGGATCTCTTCCTGGTTGACATAGATCCTGACATAGGGCCTGCGCCCCATATTGGTATGCAGGTAGCAGTATTCACAGCTTCCAGGACAGCCGGTGGCCAGTGGGAGTTGGTAGTGGGCTGATGGGCGGCAGGTGGAAAAATCTTTGCTTTTTCTCACCCCCACTACCAGGGTGCGTTTGGATCGCAGGAATTTCTCCTGTGGGCTCTTGCCGGGGATTCCGGTTACCCGGTTATGGGAGGTGGTGAAACCCACCTCCGTTTTTTGCTGCTGAAAATAATTGTATAGTTTCTCTCCCAGGGGATAGGAGAGAGCATCCCTTTCAAAAAAGACCCTTTCCGGTTTGAACACAGCCCTGTTCTCCTTTTTTTCATTAGTATATCCCGAAGTGTTGGGATCAATCGTGCTCTTACTTCCGAAAGGATCTATCAATAGTTTCCCTCTTTTTCCCGTATCCGGGTGCACAGGTCGAACCAGTCGCAGCCTGAGCAAAAGGAGTCAAACCAGTTCTTTGGTGCTGCCATCACTTTTTTTTGCAGATCCGACCAGAGAACTCTGCTGCCCGGGTGAACTGAAAGGAAGTCAAAGGCCTTCCTGTCCAGCTCCCTGATCTCCTGATCTGATCCCTCTTTATGAGCGCAGATATCCCCTTTCAAGTAAGGACAGGCCTTGCAGATATCATCTGCTCCAGCGATTACTTCGATTATTTCACCTCCTTCAGCTTTTTTCACCATTTTCCAGAGGTGTTCCACATAAGCATTAGAATATCCCTCTCCGCGGTAATAATGCAGACAGATCAGATGGTGTCCCCGCAGTTTCATAGCTATCACCCTTTCATTGTCTATTTTAGTGCTGCCACCTAATAAGGGCAATAAGGAAAAAACAGGTAGCAGAAGGGATGGCAGCTACATAAAATGTAGCAGGCAATAACTGGTAAGGGGGGTGATGGTAATCGCACAAATCAAAACAGGAGATATTGTGGCACGCAGGTCATACCAACAGGATATCCTGTTTCGAGTTGATGAAATCATTGAGGAGAGATCAGAACTCTGTGCTCAATTGCGGGGAGTGTTTGTGCGCCTGTATGCCAGTGCACCTGTTGTTGACCTGGAGAAAAAAAGTAATGCTGAAGTAATCCGCAGATATAGTGAGTTCCTCAAACAGAAGAGGCGATCTATCATAAAGGCCATCAACAGACAGGCGCATAGCAGTAGAATTTCTTCCTTATTTTCCGGGAAAAAAAGTAAGGGGGATTTTTTTGAAATACCGGGCCGGGTGCTCCACCTAGAAGGGGACCGCCAGTACGTTGATCGCTGTTTAAAAACCTATCTGCGGCTCGCTGTTCCCTGCCAGGTTATTCATATAGCTGAAGATGAGCAGCCTAAAAAGGTATATAAATATTTGCGAGAACACCGTCCAGATATTTTGGTCCTGACCGGACATGATGCTGTAAAAAAAGGTGTGCGGGATTACCGTAGTTTGGATAATTATAAAAACTCCGAATATTTTATAGCAGCTGTGCGCCGGGCCCGGGAGTTTGAAAGGAACAAAGATGATCTGATCATCATCGCGGGGGGATGCCAGTCCTACTTTGAGGCATTGATCGATGCCGGTGCTAATTTTGCCAGTTCACCTGAGCGCATTATGATCGATGTGCTTGACCCGGTTTTTATCGCGGAGAGATTAGCCCATACCTCTATTTATGAAGGGATTTCTCTGCAGGATATTTTGGATGAGGCAGGAATGGGTGTAGGGGGGATAGGGGGCATCCAGACCAGGGGTAAGATGAGACTGGGGGCACCTGTCCCGCGATTCTAAAGTGGTAAATAATGCTGGACAAATAAACTAAAAAATATTTGACTTGAAGCTGCTGTATTGATATAATATTATGAAGTATTTTTTGGAGTAGCTAAAATGATTGAGAAGGTGATACTCATGGCTACTAAAGAAGTGCTGGCTGAAATCAAGCAGGACCTGGATACCTTTGTAGGGACGAGAGTTAAGCTCAAATCATTTAAGGGTAGGAACAGGGTTGTTGAGCGAGAGGGAGTCCTGGAAAGTACCTATCCCAATATTTTTGTGATCAAGCTTGATGAAAAAAGAACACAGCGGCGAGTCTCGTTCAGTTATACAGATGTGCTCACAGAAAGCGTGGAATTGACTGTCTTTCGCGATGATGGAGAGATTAAGATAGCAGCAGGTCGCTGATGAGCGGCGGTAATCGATGAATCAACTTCCCTTCGGATATATCCGGAGGGTTTTTTTTACTAGGGTTGGGGTAACACTCTTTCAGCAGCAGCCATATACTGGAATAAAAAACAGCAGAAGTAAATCCTGCTGTGGTTACAATTTGAAATTGTCATTATAAAGGAGGTAAGTGCTGTGAGTAGTAAAGACTGTAGAGAGTGCAATCCCAATCCAGAAGCACAAGATGGCGAAGCTTTACATATTCCACCATGCTTTGGGCTTGATCCAAACTGTGCGGAGTGCTGCAAGGTTCTGACTGCTAACAACAGGGCCAGATGGGGGATCACCGGCAAATTTGAACACCTGGACTGTGAGTGTCATATGATCTGTGTCCAGGATGTGCTATTGATCTGCGCTATGGATAATCAGTATGTGGATATTCCGGTTTGTTTGTGTGATGGAACAGCCTCCTGTCGGGGTTCTGTTGTGGGGCCCTTTGAACCTGTGAGCTGTGAGGCTTTTGTAACATGTGCCAGTGAAGAACTGCAGCCTGATTGTGATGGTGTGAATATCAGGGTTGGTTTCCAGGCTGTTGTCAGGTGTGACACCACCTTTGTGGTTTGTCAATCAGAGGTTTTCAGAAAATGTAATTTCTATGATTTCTTTACTTTCCCCGGTGGTGAGGGTTTCCCCAACACCGCAGCAGGGAGAAGGGCCTTCCAGGAAATTGTCAGGAAAATCGATGGCTCCTGTCTGGATATCCATATTAAGAAATGCGACATAATTGACACAGCAAATCCAAGAATAAGAATAGTATTTAAGCTTGTCAACAAACTGTGGAAGCACGAAAACCTACTGGTATCAGCTATCAGGCCCTATGGCGGGAAATATCTCAGTGATCGGGATATTGTGGTGAAAAGGGAATTTGGCTCACCCCAAATGATACCCGAATGCAATAATGAGGCGCCAGTTTAGACAGTAAAGGTTTTCAAATTATCGTGCCAGGAATGCCAGAGGGGCAAACCGGATAGGTTGCCCCTTTTTTGACCTTAAGTTTAGGTTGTTGGGAGAATGGCTGTACCGACTTATTTATCTAAATTATTTGTTTCAGTATTAAAGAGTTTGAATCTGAACAGATTTTCTATGCGCTCCAAAGTTTTTTCGATGTTGTTGAGAGAGGAACTGATTTCTTTGAGAAGTTGGTCCCTTTCTTTTTCTTTTAAATCCTCTACCAGATTCCATCTACGCTGTAGGCTGAATTTCGTTGGCCCCTGGATAGGTATTGACAATTTTTCCACCTCTTCTTTCTTCACTATTAACACCTTCCTTCTGGTAATTATCACATAAATGAAGCATTACACTCTTAATACTGTTGTTCGGTGGGCGTTCTGATTTTTCTCTCCATAATATTCCTACTTTAATTGATGTGATACATTGTTTTTTTATCAAACCCTTTCTCTGCATTAGATAGACACCTTTACCCCCTTCCCTTGAATATACTGAATTGACAAAAAAGAGGAGGGGAGGATGGATATGCGGAAGTTGCTGCGTTCCCTAGGGGTTGCCAAAGAGCGCTATACAGGGCTTCCCAATGTGATCGGAGTGGGAGTCGGCTATAAAAAGCGCGGCAGACAGGACACAGATGAGCCAGCTATCCTATTTTTTGTAGAGAAAAAAGTGCCTGTCAATGCTCTGGGGGTTGATGAACGTGTTCCCAGGCGTATCGGACGCTGCTGTACAGATGTAATTGAAGTGGGGGAGATACGCTTTCTTGGCCGGACAGATAAACTGCGGCCAGCCCTTCCCGGATCCAGTATCGGCCATTATAAAGTTACTGCCGGTACCTTTGGGGCTGTGGTGCGGGACCGGGAGACTGGCCAGTTGCTGATCCTTTCCAATAACCATGTTTTAGCCAATTCCACTGATGGCATTGATGGGAGATCAATGCCAGGGGATCCCATATACCAGCCGGGTGTCTATGATGGAGGGACAGAACAGGATCTTATTGGTCACCTGGAAAGATTTGTTCCTATTTACCGGTTCAGCAGATCTGCGGACTGTAAAGTTGCTGCTATGGGAGTTAGGGCTGCCAATGTGGTCCTACATGCCTTCCGGCCTAATTACAGGATGCGCCTGGAAAAGCTAGGGGCGGAAAATCTGGCTGATTGTGCAGTTGCCCGTCCTGTGGACCCAAGGCAAATCAGTTCTGAAATCCTGGAGTTGGGCCCTGTTAAGGGTATTGTAGATGCTGAGCCTGGAATGCCGGTTAAAAAAAGCGGACGGACTTCGGGGGTTACAAAGGGGAAGGTAACCGCTCTGCATGTTACCTTAAATGTATCTATGGGTTCTAGTTCTGATGTGGTGCGTTTCCATGACCAGATTATGTGTGAATTGAAGTCAAAGGCAGGAGACAGCGGTTCTTTGGTGTTGGATGAAGAAAACCGGGCTGTGGGGCTGCTTTTTGCCGGTTCGGACGAATTTACGGTTTTAAACCCCATTAAAACTGTTTTAGATAAGTTAGGCGTTGATCTGGCATGAAATATCGGGATCTGGGAGTTGCTCTGGGGGGAGGGGGGCTCTTAGGGGTAGCACACATCGGTGTGCTGGAGGTTCTGGAAGAGAGCGGGATTTCACCGGGTATTGTCACCGGTACCAGCGCAGGAAGCCTTGTAGGCGCTCTCTATGCTGCAGGAGTAGAGCCTTCAGTGCTGAGAGATCTGTCAATGAGCTTGCAAAAAAAAGATGTCTTTTCCTGGAATTTTAACCCCTATTCCTTTATCAGGTTTTTATTGGATAATCTCAGGGATATGGCCAGTTTTTTGGATGTGGTTCCAAGGGCCTTGTTCAGTGGGGAAAAGATCGGTGAACTGGTTGTTAATCTTACCAAGAAAAAACACCTAAATGAGATCCCAATGACTTTTGGTGTGGTGGCAGTGGATCTGATCACCGGAAAAAAAGTGGTGTTTTCCAATAAATTGATCAAGCTGACACCGGAAACTCTCTATTTTCCCAATGCTCCCCTGGATCTGGCTGTCCAGGCAAGCTGTGCCATTCCCGGTGTTTTTGAACCGGTCCCCTACCAGGGGGCACTGCTTACAGATGGTGGGCTTGCCGAAATGGTGCCTGCTCAACTGGCACGCCATTTGGGTGCCCGTATTGTAGTGGGGGTGAGTTTAAAACGAAGGGGGAGTGTACAGGAACCGGAGACCCTAATCCGTGTGATCCAGCGGAGCATCGATATTATGACACTGCAGAACACGCAGCTTGATCTGAAGTTCGCTGATCTTGTTATTGACCCCCTCGCCTTTGATGCCAGCTTAGGGGATTTTGAGAGGGTGCCTGAGCTATTAAAGCAAGGGCGCCAGGCAGCTCAGGAGGCGGTTCCAACTTTGAAAAAGCTGTTGGGTATTGATAGATAGGAACACTTCCTATAAAAGCCCATATTATGGGACAAAAAGAAAGGTTGATAGTATTATCCGGTATAGCAATGAAAAAAAGTGAAGGGGGGATTGGTAATGGGCGGTTTTGCCTATGATGAAAAGGCGCTTTCGGTTTTTAAAAGTCTGCGGCCATACCTGGGCCCTCAGGGAAATGGGTGTCTTATCGCTCTGGAAAGCATACTTGAGCTGCTTAACAGTGAACCGGCTAAAAAAACGCTGGATTCTTTAAAAATCCTTGGCCCAGGGGAAGGGTTTAGAGCCCTAGAACTGGAGAGTGAACAGCCTAAGTTTCTGAGCCCAGCTAAGCTATTTCTACTGCAAGCCTTGTTATTTTTAGCTGATGCTCCTGTAGCAGCTAAGATGACTGTTGAAAAAACAGAAGACGAACAGGAAGCAACAGAAGAGAACAAAGACATATTTGATTATGATGCTTACGTATAAAGGTAAAATATGTAACACTTTGCCTTGAACAACATATTATGGTGTAGAAAACTAAAGTGGGTTGAATTGCGACAGGTGATGCCCGCATTTAGACTGGAGGGATAATATGGAATCTAAGGGATTTGGTTTTGGTGGCGGTGGATTTGGATTTGGCAGTTGGGCTTTTATTCTCTTCCTGATACTGATTTTACTCTTCTTCGGTGACAATTAAGATTTATGCAGCACCCGGGGTATTCCCCGGGTGCTGCTTTCAAAGATCACAAAATCACCGGTTTTGCTGTAACACTTTACCTCAAACAACATATTATGGCGTAGAAAAAAAAGACGGGTTCGATTCTGAAAAATGACACCCGATCTAAAACAGGAGGGATATGGATGGGGTTCAAATTTGATAACAATTTTGCGTTTATTCTCTTCCTAATACTTATTCTGCTCTTCTTCGGTAAAAATTAAATTCCTGATCATAAAAACTTGTAACACACCTTTCCTCAAAGAACATATTATGGTGTTGAAAGATTACAACCAGCTGAGGAATGTCCGAAGCTGAGATTAGGAGGGATAATGAATGGAGGCAAAGAGTTTTGGTTTCAAAAATAATATTGCGTTTATACTGTTCTTGATCCTGATTCTGCTCTTCTTCGGTGATAACTAAAATATGAAAGGCACCCGTTTAAACGGGTGCTTTTTGATTACAGAAGCTGTCAAACCCAAAAACTTGTAACAGCTTTCCTAAAAACACATATTATGGTGTAGAAACCCGATTTGGTTTAGGTGGGATTTACCCGAATTAAAGAATGGAGGGATGGTAATGGAATCCAAGGGATTTGGTTTTGGCCGGGGATTTGATGGCAAATTCGCACTGATCTTATTCCTGATTCTGATTCTGCTTTTCTTCGGGGATAAGAAATGGTAAGCGGTATTATAGTTTGAGCTTTTTACCGGGTTTGCTGGGAGGCCACCCGCATTTACGGTGTGGCCTCCCTTTATCAAAACGGTAGCAAAAGAAAGGGGAGGAAGATGGCAGTTGTTATGTATGATGAGAATGCGATTCAAGTATTAAATAGTTTTCGTCCTTATCTGGGACATAAAGGTAATCTGATCCTAGATACCCTTGATGGGTTATTAAATTTACTTTCCAGTGAACCTGTTCAAGAATTTATTTCCCTGCAGCATAATTCCAGTAATCAGCATACCCGGCAGTTATTTGAAGGCCAAGAAAAGAGGGAGGCCAATCCTTTTACCCTTTTCCTGATTCTGATCTTACTCCTTCTTTCTGATTTTAATGAAAGTCCAAAATCATGAAACAAATGACCCGGAGGGATGAATAATGTCTTATTCAGAAGCCTATAGAATTCCTAAAAGTGTGCTGAATTCTATCTTGAAAAAGCTGGAAAAACAGATGAAAGACAAAGAAATAAGAGGGACCAGTAGGGACAGGGGTGTTATTGTAGTTTTAAGCGGCAGTTTCCAGGTGCTCAGCGTTAAAATAAATCAGCGTTTATTAAACAACCATGCCAAATTGGAAAATTCGGTTGCTGAAGCTGTTGATGACGCCCTACAGAAAGGGATCCAACTGTTAAAAACTGAGGCACAAAAACTTCTGGGTAAATAATTAGGCCCGGTAACCTGCGGTTGTTTTGTGAATACAATAAAGGGAATGTTCTTTAAAGGAGATGATCTTTTGGGTGGGGAGCAGGGTATAGGTGAGCGTGATGTCAGTATTATGTCGCTGATGGCTAGGACCTTTGAGCTGCTGGACAAAAAGCAGGTAGATCTTTCAGAAACGATAACTGTTCTTTCCTTATTTACTTTGATGGATATTGTAAATTTGGCCAGAGAAAAGGGGTCTGGTGGTTTAGGGACAGCCGGTGGAAAAGATCTGTTAGGTATGTTGAGCGGTATGCTGTCCTCATCAGGTCAAAAGATGGGGCCGGAAATGCTGGCAGGCATGCTGCAGAAATCCGGGAAAGGTGTCAGTCCACAGCTGCTGTCCACTTTGCTTTCCTTGGTAGGAGATAGTGTTAAGGGAGATTCAGGTGGAGAGGAAAGCAGCAGACAAAAACCGGTTTCTTCCGAACGGCGCCCGGGGAGGGAGTTGTCACGGTATCCTGAAAAATGATAGCAATTAGGAGGGGATCAGCATGGGCAAGGCCAAGACTGTAGAAAAAATTTTCCTGTTCGAACATATCTACGGCTGTGGCTATGATCACGGATATAAGGACGGCTACAAAGATGGCTTTGCCGCAGGCTATCAACGCGCCAAAACAGAGTGCAGAGATGGTATCTGGAAGGCAGGAAGGGATCAGGGCTATTTGGAGGGCCTTGAAGAAGGGTATTTGGCAGGCAAAAAGGATGCTGATGCGATCTTTGACCAGGGCTGGGACCAGGGGTACAGAAGGGGTTATGAGGATGGGGCTGCTGGTTCCGCGGGCACAGAAAGGCTTAAGCCCTAATTTATTAAAATTTTACATAAGGTCCTAATTGTATAAAAAAAAGACAATATGTGCGCAATGGTCACCTGTTTATCTTTGAAGAGGGATAGAGGACTAATGGCAACTTCGCCAAAATGATAGGATTGCCAGTATAATTATGACAAATTTCCTCGAAAGGAGCCGATAAACAGGATGATTTCCAAAAAATTGCGCTATTCTATCTCCGTGTTTCTTGTCGGTTTACTGCTCACAGTGATGCCCATAACAGCTTTTGCGGCCACGCGGTATGTCTACTATCAGGGCAGTCTCAGTGATCAGGTTTTGGTCAAAATCCTGAAAAAGATTTTTCCATGTGATGATTTAAAAATCATACGCCCCCAACCGGATCCACAGCCTGAACCAGAACCACAGCCGGAACCGGAGCCAGTGCCTCAGGATCTGCAGCCTGAGCCTCAGGAGCCGCAGCCTGAACCTGATCCTCAGAAGCCGCAAAAACCTGAGCCTCAGCCTCAGCCACAACCGAAACCACAACCGAAACCACAACCGAAACCACAACCGCAACCACAGCCACAGCCACAGCCTGAAGAACCCGGCTCTGATGTGGTTACTCTGACCCAGGATGAACAGAAGATGATCAATCTGGTCAACCAGGAGCGCCAGAAATATGGGCTGAAACCTTTAGAGGTGGATTATCAATTGGTGAAACTGGCCCGGATGAAAAGTCAGGATATGGTGGACAAGAATTATTTCAGCCACCAGTCACCAACCTATGGATCTCCCTTTGATATGATGAAAAACGCAGGAGTGCGCTATCGCTGGGCAGGGGAAAACATAGCTGGTGCCGGCTCTACTGACAGAGCGCATACTGCTTTGATGAATTCTGAGGGGCACCGGGCCAATATTTTAAATGCAAACTTTACCCATATCGGTGTCGGTATAGTCAAGGGCGGCCCCTATGGAATGATGTTTACCCAGATGTTTATTGGAAAATAGACTGATCTAAAAGTCAGAACAAAGGGGAAGAAGATACCCCATTAGAGAAAAAGGGAAAGCATTGTGCATTTAATACAGAATTTACCTGAAACCGCTGTTATTTCTAGCAGCGGTTTCTCTATTGGTTAAGCACACCCTCTTTATCCAGCAGACATATTATATTACAGAAAAAAGTGTCCTGGAAAAGGAGGGAGAATAAATGAACAGCTGTGAAACATTAAAGATCGAACATGTTGTCGGTGAGAGATCAAAACAAGCTGTTGTACAGGGTGATTTCCAATTACCTGAACCTAAACCGGGAATAGAAAAAATTATATCTATCGATAAAATCGTGAAGGTAAAAAAGGTAGAAGTGATCAAAAACAAAGTGATCATTGAGGGGCACCTCAATTTGCAGATCGTTTATGCTGCTGACTGTCCCGACCAGCCGGTTCACCATACTCAAGCCCGTCTGGAATTTACGCAGTTTGTAGATATACCCGGTGCTGAACCGGGAATGAACGCATGGGCAAAGGTGAAGGTTGAGGATGTCCAGGGAAAGGTAAAGGGCCACCATGGGCGCTTATTTGATGTTACCGCCATTATCTTCATTCAGGTGAAGGTAACAGAATTAGCTGAGATCTCCTTGATGGTAACACCACCTCCGGGAGTGCACGCGATTACTGAACGGCTGCGCATTGAGGAAGTGATCGCTGAAGGCGCTACTCAGGCAATGGTTTCCGGCAGGTTTCGGGTTCCAGCGGAGAAACCCCCTGTAGAAAAGGTGCTGGATGTGGATGCCAGTGTAACAATTACAGATAAGAAGATCATCCAGGACAAGGTAATTGTTGAAGGGGATATTACCTTGCAGATCATCTATGTGGCTGCCCTGGCCAGCCAACCTGTCCACCATATGCACCAGACACTCCACTTTACCCAATTCATTGAGGTTTTTGGTGCTGAACCGGGGATGAATGTCACAGTTGATGAAACCATCACACACACTAGCTTTGATATGATAAACCCGCACACAGTGGGTGTAGAGGTGATCATTGACCTGACCGCCAAGGTAACCGAGCCCAGAGAACTGGATGTTGTGGTGGATCTGTTGGGGGTAGAGACCTCTCGGGAACTGCTCAGGGTGGATAATGTTGTGGGAGAGGATCATACCCAGGTTAATATTGCCGAAGTTGTACACATCCCCATGGAAAAGCCTGCTGCTATCAAAATCTTAGATGTGAAAGTACATAAGGTGGAAGTCCTACCTGAGGATGTGGCCATTATCAAGGATAAGGTGATTGTCAGCGGGAAGATCGAAGCACAGGTGCTCTATGTCAGTGATATGCCTGATCAGTCTGTGCATCATTTTGAGGTAAAGATCAAGTTCCGCAGCTTTATTCCTATTCCCGGCGCCATGCCTGAGATGACAGCCCAGGTACAGGCGGCAGTGGAGCATGTGGCAGGGCGTATCAATGGTTCCACCAGAAGGCCGACCCTGGAGATAATTCTCAATTTAACGGCCCGGGTTGTGGAAACAGTACAGATCTATGTGGTAATCTGTGAGGAAATTGGACCTGTGCCGCCCCCTACACCGACCTGTCCTTTTGAACATGTGGTACAGCCCGGTGATACCATCTTCAAATTGTCATTGAGGTACAATGTTTCTGTTGACAGTATCCTTGCTCTCAATCCAGGGGTTGATCCTCAAAACCTCCAGATCGGATCGGTTTTGATTATTCCCTGTGACCCGTAGAACCAATTAGCTGTTTACCCTGTCTGTCAATTTGACAGCAGGGTTTTTCTTTTTTTTACAGGAACCTGTTTAATGCTTCAATATTTGGTAATAATATGCCCCAAAGACCGCTTTAGGGAGAGAGGGGTTTAATGATGAAAAAACTGATCTGTGCCTTTTTCCTCAGCCTAGCTTTATATTCTTTATTGGCCTTACTTCCGGTAGAGAGCCACCAGGGTAAGCAGATGGAGGGGGTGGTGCGCTTTCATGTGATAGCCAACAGCGACAGTTCCGCGGATCAGGAACTGAAACTTGCTGTGCGGGATGAGGTTCTTGATTATCTCCGTCCGGAATTGGAAAATGTGCAGGACAAAAAAATAGCTGCTCAGATAATTAAGAGCAGATTATCACAGATAGAGGAAGTGGCTGCAGGTGTGCTGCGTTCACAGGGCTGCAATGATCAGGTAAAGGCTTATTATGGGGTTTTTGACTTTCCGGCCATAGCTTATGGAGAAAGGACCTTTCCTGAAGGGAAATATGAGGCTCTCAGAATTGTGCTGGGAGCAGGGTATGGTAAGAATTGGTGGTGCTGTCTCTTCCCACCCTTGTGTTATGTGGATTTGACCAATACAGCCCGGCAGTTCATGGAAGGAGAAACTGCAACTGCTGAGCAGCTAAACAATAAGGGTGAAAAAGATGCTGAAACTGAAATAAATGACGAAGAGGAAGAGCAGTTATATCTGACCACCAAGATCAGTGAGTGGCTGGAGAATTCAAAGGATAACTCCATTCTTTCCTGGATCTGGTCCTATAATAGTTAAACAGCGATTATTATGGCCAGCCAGAGGAGAGCAAAGCCCAGGATCACACCCAGCCAGCACCAGAGCAGGTGCCTGCTCAAGGCTGCAGGGAGGAGTTCATCTTTGATCAAATAGAGCATGGCTCCTGCGGCCAGTGCCAGGAGAAAGGAGAGATGGCCCAGGGATAGGTGGATGATAAACAGCCCAAACATTGTCCCTAATGGTGTGAATAAACTGACCAAAATGTTGATCAAAAGGATCTGTCTGTATCTAAGGCCGCCCATTTTTAAAGGGGCGGCTGTGGCTATTCCTTCAGGTATATTATGGAGAGCGATGGAAAGGGCTAAGAGGGGGCCAAGTTTTCCGCCGGCTGCATAGGCCCCGGCGATGGCCATTCCTTCTGGCAGGTCATGGAGGGCGATCCCTATTGCCATCAGGTAGCCCAAACGCCTCATTGCACTGTCTTTGTGAAAAGATAAGGTGATGTTTTGCCTAGTCAGGAAGCGGTCCAGCAGAAAGAGAATACCAGCGCCGGTTATCATACCTTTAACTGCCTGCAGAGGGCTGCCGGTTTTTAGTGCTGCGGGAATGAGATCCAGTGTCACTACAGCCAGCATTACTCCGGCAGCTCCTCCTAAGATAAAAGCCAGAGCTCGCTGCCCTGGGTATTTGGCAAAAAGCACTAACAGACATCCCAGAGCGGTAGCCAGTCCGGCAAGTAAACTGGGGAACAGGGCGTTCATGCTGCCACCTGCCTTCCGCTTACAATATATGCTAATAATTGCAGCTTATTCTTGTTTAACTTCGGGAAGGGGTGTTTTGCTATGTCTAAACAGGGTAAGGGCACATTGGTGGTCATCGGTGGTGCTGAAGACCGGGAGCATAAATGTTTGATCTTGAAAAAATTCGCGGCTCTAGCAGGTGGAAAAGAGGGTAGTGTGGTAGTGGTTACTGCCGCCTCCGCTGACAACCGGACCACAGGGGATCTATATCTCTCTCTTTTTCGGGAACTGGGGGTGGGGGATGTTTCGGTTTTGCATGTGAATACCCGCCAGGATGCCTGTGCCCAGGCTGCTGAGGAAACACTGGAGAAAGCCACAGGGATCTTTTTCACCGGAGGGGACCAGCTGCGCCTGACCAGTACCTTAGGTGGTACCCGGGTGGATCAAGCCCTGCACAAAGCATACCAGAGGGGTGCTATTATCGCGGGAACCAGTGCAGGGGCCTCTGCCATGAGTGAGACCATGATTGTGGATGGTGAGGAAACTGAGGCTCCCCGCAAAAATACGGTACAGATGGCACCAGGGTTGGGGCTACTGCGGGGGATGGTTGTGGACCAGCACTTTGCCCAAAGGGGGAGGTTGGGGAGGCTGCTTGCTGCTGTGGCCCAGTATCCTTATGTTCTGGGAGTGGGGATCGATGAGGATACAGCTATTATAGTATCAACAGAGGGAACCTTTGAAGTAGTTGGTTCACAGACAGTAACAGTTATTGACGGCAAGCAAATCAAAGAGACCAATGTTTCTGTAACCGCTCCCCAGGAACCGCTGGCTTTGACCAATGTGCTGCTCCATGTTCTCCCCGCCGGTTACAAATTTGATATCAAGAACAGGCACCCCCTGCCTATGAATAATCAGGACCTATAATTGTAAAAATAGGAACTGTCATAACACTGGTTTTTTAAGGAGGTTTCTCATTGTGATCATCCTCAAAACCCGGGTCATTGAAGGCCGGAATGTTTGGACCCATTCTCCGGTCCTTGTGGCCCGTCTTTATTTGGCCCCGGGAGAGCGGAAGACAACAGATAAAATACCTGGTTTTGCGGAAACTGTTCTGAAGCTTTTGCCGGGCCTTGCTGAGCACACCTGTGGCCGCGGCTACCCCGGCGGGTTTGCTGAGCGGTTGCGGGAAGGGACCATGCTGGGGCATGTTGTGGAACATATCGCTATTGAGCTTCAGGTTCAGTCAGGCTTTCATGCAAATTTCGGTAAAACTTTTCGGGGAGACAAACCCGGTGTTTGGGAAGTGATTTTTGAGTACAGCACACCTCAATTGGGTAAGGCTGCATTGGAGACTGCTGTGGCTTTTGTTTCTGCTGTCTTAAAAGGGAATTCCTTTTGTGTGGCAGAAGCGTTGGCCAGACTGCGGGAGTTGGGTGCTGCAACAAAGCCAGGCCCCAGCACTGAAAGTATTCTTAACGCATGCAGGCAGAGGGGCATCCCGGTGCTCTCTTTAGACGATGGCCTCTATCAATTGGGATATGGTTGCTGTCAGCAGAGAATTCAGGCCACTATTACCTCTCAAACATCTGCCCTGGCTGTGGATACAGCCCACCATAAGGAAGCTACCAGAAAACTTTTAAAGGCAGCAGGTCTGCCGGTGCCGGCAGGAAGGGTGGTGTCCACTCTGCAGGAGGCTTTAACAGCCGCCGGGGAATTGGGATATCCTGTGGTGATTAAACCCTGCCGCGGCAATCATGGGAAGGGTGTTGTGCTGGACATTAAAAATGAGCAGGAACTAGGAACAGCCTTTAAGCTTGCGAAAATTCATGACCAAGAAGTGATGGTGGAAAAATATATCAGAGGCAGGCATTACCGCGTTCTGGTCATCGATGGGAAGATGGCAGCTGCAGCAGAGCGTTTCCCTGCTTCTGTGATAGGGGATGGTGTTCATACCATCAGGGAGTTGGTGGAGATTGCCAACCAGGACCCCCGGAGAGGCAAAGGGCATGATCTACCCTTAACCAGACTAGAGGTGGACCCCATCAGCATCCTGGAGTTGAAAAGACAGGGCTATCATCCTGACAGCAGACCTGAGCGGGGGGTTGAGGTATTTTTACGCAGGAACGCTAATCTGAGTACAGGCGGCAGTGCTGTTGATGTAACGGACCAGGTGCATCCCCAGAACGCCTGGATGGCAGGTAGAGCAGCCCGGATCCTGGGGCTTGATGTGGCCGGTGTGGATATTGTAACCTCTGATATACAAAAGCCCCTGGAGGGCAATGGGGTTTTGATTGAGGTAAACGCTGCTCCTGGGTTCAGAATGCACCTTTCTCCAAATGAAGGAACACCACGGGATGTAGGGAAGCAGTTGGTGGAATATCTTTTTCCTCCGGGCAGCCAGGTAAGCATTCCGGTGATCTCCATCACTGGAACCAATGGAAAAACAACAGCCACCCGCATTCTTGGTCACCTTTTCCAACAGCAGGGGCTCAATGTGGGGATGACCACCACCGGAGGGGTCTATATCAATAATAATTGCATCCTAGAGGGGGATACCACAGGGCCGGAAAGCGCCCGCACCGTTTTGCAGGACCCTACTGTGGAAATAGCCATCCTGGAAACAGCCAGAGGGGGGATCCTGAGGGGTGGTCTGGGTTATGATCTGGCTGATGTTGCTGTGGTGACCAATATCGGTTCTGATCATCTGGGGCAGGACGGTATTGAAAGATTAGAGGATCTTTTCTGGGTGAAGTCATTGGTGGTGGAAGCGGTTAAAGATGATGGTTATGTTGTGCTTAATGCTGATGATTCCTTTGCCCCACGGTTGGCTGCTGCCTCGCGGGGTCAGGTGATTTACTTTAGCCTCCATGAAGACAATGTTCTGGTGCGCCGCCACCTAGGAGCAGGGGGAAGTGCTGTGTTTGTCAGGAATGGGATCGTTTATTATGGCTGTGGTAAGGAACTGGTGCGTTTGATCAGGGTAAAGTCCATTAAGGCCGGTATGGGCGGTCGTGCCCTTCACAATCTGGAAAATGCGCTGGCTGCAGCAGCCGCCGCTTACAGCTGCGGGTTGTCTCCAATCGCTATCAGGCGCGGTTTGCGCACCTTTGCTGACAACCCAGGCCGCTTGATGGTCTATCAGATAAGGGATATCACTATAATTGTTGACTACGGGCACAACGGACCTGCTTTCCAGAGAATTGCCGAATTTGCCAGGACACTGCGCCCCCGCCGTTTGACCGGGGTCATCGGAGTCCCCGGTGACCGGAGAAACGACCAGATCATCCAGGCGGGAGAGGTGGCAGGTGCAAAATTTGATGAGGTCTATATCAGGGAGGATAAAGATCTACGGGGGCGTGCACCTGGTGAGACCGCCAAACTCCTTTATACAGGCGTCCGCAGGGCCGGGTTGCACCCAGGGAAAGTCCATATCATCCCTGATATCATTGATGCTTTTAAGGAATCTCTCCAGGAGGCCAAACCGGGTGATGTTGTTGTGGTGTTTTATGAGGAACTGGAGCCTGTGTTGGATTATCTACGATCAGTGGAGCGGCGGGATAAAAAGTATGCGGTAAAAACCGCACTTGGTAGAAGCAATGGTTAGCAGGGTGCTGTGCATATGGTTCAGTATTGGGAGTTGAGCATATTAAGATTTAGCAGTAAAATCATAATGAAACAAAAAAAGTTCTTTTGAATTATAATTTAATTTATGATGATTTCAGATAAGAATAAAAAAAGGGAAATCAGCCTTAGTGCATATGCCAAGATCAACCTTACCCTGGATGTGGGTGGTCTTAGACCAGATGGCTACCATGAGATCGCTTCTGTGATGCAGACTATCACCCTTGCTGATACTCTCTGGTTTGCCAGGATCCCCTCCGGTATTGAGGTGATCAGTGATAACCCTGGAGTCCCCTCTGGCTGTGCCAATCTGGCTTACAGGGCACTGGAAGTGATCGCTCACCAACTGCCCGGTGGTGTCAGAGTGTTGATCGAAAAAAGGATACCCTGGGGTGCAGGTCTGGGGGGAGGAAGCAGCAATGCTGCGGCAGCTTTAAGAGGGGCTGATCTTCTTTATAACTGCGGTATTAAAGAGGATGATCTGCTTGCAGCTGCAGCAGAGGTTGGCTCTGATGTCCCCTTTTTTATTAAAGGGGGTACTGCCCTGGCTGAAGGAAGGGGTGAAAGGCTGACTAAGTTGCCCCAGTTGCCTGTTTTCTGGGTTGTGCTGGTCAGGCCACTTTATACAATCAGCACAGCTAAAGTTTACAGCCTTTATCAGAGCAAAGGGAGGGAGCCCCAAACACCGGGACTGATTGAAGCCTTGCAAAAAGGTGAATACCATAAAATCCCCGGTTTATTGGGCAATGACCTGGAGGAGGTTACGGTCAGCCTTCATCCGGAGATAGGAGATATCAAACAGCAGTTGTTTCTGTTGGGTGCAGCTGCAGCATTAATGTCAGGCAGCGGCCCCACAGTTTTTGGTTTGTTTCATGATCAGGGGACAGCCCGGCAGGCAGCGGAGAGAATAAGAGAAAAGGGCGGTCCGGATGTGTTTGTGTGTAGAACATGCTCTGCAGAATAGTAGTTTATCCCTGCGCTTGCTCCTGAACTCGGTTGAACTTGCCCTAAGACTTGTCGCAGACGACAGCTGACCGGCTCCTATGACGCCATCCATGGCGCAGAGTCGCCTAGCTCAACATCCATGTTGAGCTTCAGCTGTCGTTACCTGCTCCTTCGTCAAGGGCAAGTAACAACCTTCGTAAGGTCGCTGCGCTTACAGGGATAAACCACAAACGAAATCTCAAAAACCGGGTGATGGAAACATCCCCCTGATCGTTGGGATGATAAGGAGGTTATTATGGCTGAAAAAGAAGAAAGGAGATTGGTGCCAGTCAAATTGGACACCTATAAGCCCCTGCGGGAGGTGGTTTTTGAGACCCTGCGGGAAGCGATAATTACCGGTGTCTTGCGCCCAGGGGAACGGTTGATGGAATCCCAATTGGCCGAGGAGTTGGGTGTGAGCAGAACTCCGGTGCGTGAGGCTATCCGCAAGCTGGAATTGGAAGGTTTTTTGGTGATGGTTCCCCGGAAAGGGGCCTATGTGGCAGGGATCTCTTTGAAAGATATCGCTGATGTATTTGAGGTCCGGGCTGCCTTGGAGTCTCTGGCAACTGAGCTGGCTGCTGAAAGGATCACTGAGGATGAGTTGGAAGAACTTGAACGGCTCCTGGTCAAAATGTCGGAAATAATCGAAAAAGGAGAGATTGATCAGCTTGTTGAGTGTGATAAGAAATTTCATGACACTCTTTACCGGGCCAGCAGAAACCGGCGTTTGATGCAGATCTTGAGCAACCTCCAGGATGAAGTGCACCGTTTTCGTTCTGTTTCCCTGGCTTTCCCGGGACGGATGCGCACAGCTTTAGAAGAGCACCGTAAAGTTGTGGAGGCGCTGGCTGACAGGGATCTTGCCCGGGCGAAGATTCTGGCCTGGAACCATATTGAGAGTGCGGAGAACAGCCTAATGGAAGCTGTGCGTGGTAATGAGGAAATAGTTAGTGAAAGGGAAGGACTGGGGTAATTCGACAGCTGGGCAAAAGAGCGAAATTTTTTATAAAGAGGTCGGAAATGATGATCGATAGAGTGGATGCGGTGATACTTGCCGGTGGTGGGGAGATAGAGCCGGGGACCGGTGTTAAAGGGATGCTCACCATCGGCTCCCGGATGATGGTGGAGTATGTAATTGAAGCCCTTTATAACAGTAGATATATTGATCAGATTGTTGTGGTTGGTCCTGAGGCAATGAAGGAGAACTGTATGGTGCAGGGATTGCTCTTCGCTCTGCCGGGTAATACAATTCTGGATAGCTTCTCTCACGGGTTGGAAGCTCTCAATGGAGCACAGCCCTGGGTACTGGCCTGTACAGGAGACATTCCTTTTCTGACCCCAGAGGCGGTAGATGATTTTATCGATAAGTGCAGGGAGAGGGAAGCAGATTTTTATTATCCTATTATCAGGAAGGAAACTGCTGAAAAGCGCTTTCCAGGCGCTAAGCGGACCTATGCCAGTCTGCAGGATGGTGCTTTTACAGGAGGCAACCTCTTTTTATTAAGAAGAGAGATCATTGGACATTGTCTCTCTGTAGCTGCGGAATTTGTCAAACACCGCAAAAACCCTGCGGCTTTGGCCAGACTTGTTGGGTTCGGGATGTTATGGAAATACTTCTTTGGGCAGCTTACCATCGCTGAGGCGGAGCGCAGAGTGTCCCAGTTGGTGGGGGCCAGGGGTTCTGCGGTGATCACATCTTATGCAGAAATTGGGGTAGATGTGGACAAACCTGCGGATTTAGAACTTGCTGAGGAGCTAGTTTGCGAATAATAACTTTATTTCTTATTTTTTAGCAGGAATCTCAACTATCTTGGCGAATACACAAGGCAAATAATAACCGCACTAAAGGGGAGGTCAATAATTTTATGCAGGTTACAGAGGTGCGTATCCGCAAGGTGAGCCAGGATGGGAGCAGAATGAAGGCTGTCTGTTCGGTGACATTTGATGATGCTTTTGTGGTGCATGATATAAAGGTTGTCGAGGGTGAGAAGGGGTTGTTTATTGCTATGCCCAGCAAGAGAACACCTGCTGGGGAATTTCGTGATATTGCCCATCCCATCACATCTGAAGCCAGACAGGTTATTCAGGATGCGATCTTAAAGGCTTACCAGGAGATGGAATAAGAGAGATTCTTTAGTGTTCATGAATATTTAGAGGGGAATCGGGCATTCCCTTTTTTATTGTTTTTTCATACTGTAGTTGATTGAAGTCTGATTCACTCAGGGAGTGAAGAACAATGGATAAAGTTGGAGCGGTGGTACTTGCAGCAGGTCAGGGAAAAAGGATGCACTCAGATATACCTAAAGTGCTGCATCGTATAGCTGGAGCACCTCTGGTCCGTCATGTTCTGGATGCGGTAGAAGAGGCCGGTATCAAAGAGATCATAGTTGTGATCGGACAGGGTGCGGAAATGGTCAGGGAAACCCTGGGCACTGATTATACTTATGCTCTCCAGGAGAAACAGCTGGGTACAGGGGACGCGGTTTTAAAGGCCCTGCCCTATCTTTCCGCTGATTGCCGGGATGTGCTGGTTGTTTGTGGGGATACCCCTCTTTTGACAGCAGATACACTGGTGAAAGTGATCAGAGAACAGCAGAATACCGGTTCCGCCGCGGCGGTCCTCACCGGTATATTCGATGATCCTAAAGGATATGGCCGGATTGTCAGGGGTAAGGACGGTTTTGTTGATGCCATTATTGAGGATTGTGATGCCACAGCTGAGCAGAAGGAAATAAAGGAAATCAATACAGGGACCTATGCCTTTACCAAAAAGGCTCTGGAAGACACTATTCATAGATTAAATCCCGATAATAAGCAGGGAGAATACTATCTGACCGATTGTATTCATCTGCTGCGAGAAGATGGGCACCTGGTCACAGCAGTTGTTGCGCCTGTGCAGGAAACAAAAGGGATTAATGATCGGGCTCAGCTGGCAGCCGCAGAAAAGGTTTTGCGGCAGAGGGAATGCCAGCGTTTAATGGATGGGGGAGTGACCATCTTGGATCCGGCAACAACTTATATTGATAAAGGTGTCAGGGTTGGTCGGGATACAGTGATTTATCCCTTTACTTTTCTGGAGGGAAAAACCGAAGTAGGCCCTAGGTGTACTCTCGGGCCCGGAGCCCGGCTGATAGATGCCCGGTTAGGGGAAGGTGTTGCTGTACAGTTCTCTGTGGTGGTGGACACCACCATCGGGGACCACAGTCAGATCGGGCCTTATGCCTATTTGCGTCCCGGTAATCAATTGGCTGATCATGTCAAAGTAGGTGATTTTGTCGAACTGAAAAAGGCAACAGTTGGATCAAGGAGCAAAATACCTCATTTGAGTTATGTTGGGGATACTATAGTGGGAGAGGGTGTCAATATCGGTGCCGGAACCATTACCTGCAACTATGATGGCGTAAAAAAATATCAGACTGTCATTGAAGACGGGGTGTTTGTCGGGAGCAACACCAATCTGGTGGCTCCTGTCCGTGTAGGTAAAGATGCGGTGATCGGCGCTGGGTCAACCATCACCAAGGATGTCCCTTCAGGGTCTTTGGCTTTAGAGCGCAATAAGCAAACGGTCATACCTGATTGGAAGGAAAAAAAGAAGAGAAAAGGGGATTAAGGCAAGTGCAAGTGAAGGAAAGCAGTGGGAAAGAGGGGATCAGTTTGTTGCTTTACACAAAAAAGTTAAAGATTTTTACCGGAAACGCCAATCCGGAACTGGCGGAAGAGATCGCAGCCTACCTGGGTATCGGGTTGGGGAAATCTAGAGTTTCTTACTTCAGCGATGGAGAAATCTCTGTAGCCATTGATGAGAGTGTCAGAGGAGCTGATGTTTTTGTTATTCAACCAACCTGTCCTCCTGCCAACCAGAATGTTATGGAACTTCTGATCATGATCGATGCTTTAAAGCGCGCTTCAGCACGCCGCATCTGCGCGGTGCTTCCTTATTACGGTTACGCCCGCCAGGACCGCAAGTTAAAGGCACGGGACCCGATAACAGCCAAACTGCTGGCTGATCTGATCACCGCTGCCGGGGCTAACCGGGTTCTTGCCATGGATCTTCACGCCGGGCAGATACAGGGGTTTTTTGATATTCCGGTGGACCACCTATTGGGTGTGCCCATTCTGGCGGAGTATTTCCAGAGCCTAGGCATCGAAGATCCTATTGTTGTTTCTCCTGATGTTGGTGGGGTTGCCAGGGCCAGAGACCTGGCCAGCCGCCTGGAAACCACCATAGCGATTGTTGATAAGCGCAGACCACACCCCAATGTTGCTGAAGTGCTGCACCTGGTGGGTGATGTCAAGGGGAGAACAGCGATTTTGGTGGATGATATCATTGACACAGCCGGCACCATTGTCAAGGCTGCAGAGGCATTGCTGGAGCGGGGTGCGAAGGATGTTTATGCCTGCTGTACCCACCCAGTGCTCTCAGGTCCTGCCAGAGAACGTTTGGATGCCTCTCCGCTGAAGGAGGTTGTGGTGACCAATACAATACCTGTTCCCCCAGAGAAACGGTTTTCCAGATTGAAAGTGCTTACAGTGGCCCCTATCTTTGGCGAGTCTATTATCCGCATCCATGAGGATCTTTCTGTGAGCAAACTCTTTGAGTAATTGTTATGAAGTTGGTTCATCGTCTTTGGGGGGAGGTTGTTCCTGATCATCTTCCTCCCCCTGCATCTTGGACTGCAGTTTGCGTGCCTTTTCTAGAAAGCGGTTGGTGGTATTTTTTAGGTTTTTGACACCCTCTGATAGTTTTCCTTCATTATGCTGCAGATTTTCCTCTGCTCCCTGACGCACCACAAGGACATCTTTGCCGATGGTGCGCACTTCAGATGCAGGGAGGTAGGCCTTTCCCTTCCAAAGGCTGGCAGCAGGGCTTGCGGTTACTTCGAAAGCTTCTATTTTGCCGGTTTCCGGGTCCACAAGGTATTCTACAACATGGCCCAGTGAAGTGCCTTCTTCAGTGATGATCCGGGAACCCTTTAGCTGGACATTTTCTTTGACCAGGTTGAGGATTTGGGGCAGGCTGGCAAGCCGTTCTGCACTGCTGGCCTTCTGGATGGTTAATGCATTATTGCCTACACTTACTACCCTAGGGTAGGGGATTACCTTTTGTTCGGGAAAGATATGGCCTCGCTGCACGATCAGTGCTGCTATTTCCCCGGCCTGAGGGTTGACAACCAACCCCCTGATGCGACCGATCTCTTTTCCTTCCTCCAGTGTGACCACAGGAAGGGAAAGATACTGACGACTCTTGCGCACAGGATATCGCCTCCTTGGATTAGCAAAATATATGCATCTTGGCAGTAACTCTGTTAAAATATATTGGTCCAGATAAAAGGGTATGCCTGGAAAGTCTGAAGAGAGATTATTTCCGTCATCTCTTGATTTTTCTTTATTCTTCAGGCTAAACTAGGGTATGAACTTTTGCGTGATTCATGGATAAAATTAAGTAAACAGGAGTGTTTGTAAATGGAGACAGTCAAATTATCTGCTCAATACAGGGAGCGCAGTTCTAAAGAGGCTGTACGCGCCCTGCGCCGCAAAGGGGAAACCCCAGCGGTCCTTTATGGTAAGGGTGTGGGGAATATGCCGATTAAGGTTTCTACAAAGGAGCTGGAGTATATCCTTAACAACAACGTTATCGGCAGCACCCTGATCGATTTGGATGTGGATAAGGGGGAAAAGAGAGAAAGCTATCTGGTCATGTGCCGTGAGGTCCAGCGTGACCCTCTCCGCCGGGAGCTGCTGCATGCGGATTTTTTCCAAATAGAGCTCACCCAGGAGATACAAACTGAGATCCCGGTTGTCCTCATTGGAGAGCCACAGGGTGTACAGAAGGGCGGAATTTTACAGCACATGCTGCGAGGGGTGACTGTGTCCTGTCTGCCCACAAAACTGCCTGAGCAAATTGAGATTGATATCAGTGGACTGGATATTGGCGAACAGGTTACAGTTGGGGATTTAGAAGCCCCTGAAGGTGTACAGATTCTGTCTGAACCGGAATCGGTGATCGCTTTAGTTGTTGCACCGACAGTTGAGGAAGAGGAAGAAGAGGCAGAAGAAGAGGTTGCTGAGGAAGTAGAAGTTGACTCATCAGAACAAGGAGAGGAATAAATGTTCAAGCGGCTGCAGGAGTGGTTGCGCCCGGGCGGCCGCACCGGGTCACCGGAAAAGGTGATCATCGGATTGGGAAACCCCGGCCACCGCTATGCCCGGACACGTCACAATGCAGGGTTTGCGGTTGTCGAAAGGATAGCCGGGAATAGTGGGGAATGGAAGGATTTCCGCCGCCTGGCCAGCATCTGCCCTGTGCAGGTAGATGGCACAGCGGTGATGTTAGTACGGCCCCTTACCTATATGAATCTCAGCGGGGAAGCCGTGGAGGCCCTTTTATCCTACTGGAATTTAGACCCTGAAGACATGCTGGTGATCCATGATGACCTGGATCTGCCTGTGGGAAGCATCAGGCTGCGACCCGGTGGAGGATCAGGGGGTCATAAGGGGGTGCAGTCCATTATCGACTGCCTCCAGTGCCAATCATTTGCCCGGCTGCGAATCGGCATCGGACGCCCCCCTGCAGGTGAGGATGTTGTGGAGTATGTTCTAAAGCCCTTTTCCCTGGAGGAGCGCTCAGCATTAGAGGATGTTTGGGAGTTGGCTGCAGATGCTGCCTGCTGTTGGGTAAAGATGGGGATTGAAACAGCCATGAACCGTTATAATAGAAGAATTTGACTTAATTTTGGTCTGCCAGCCGAATAAATGCATGAATTCCCCTATTCTGGTTAAACTATGGATAATGCTTCCTGCTGCCAAACAGCAAGGGCATAGTTTGGCCAGGGGGGAGGTGACAAAATGGCAGATGAGGATAAAGGGACCCGCGGTGATACAGGTGCCGGAGTATCAGGTATGCTTAACCAGGGTTGGTTGGCTCACATTATAAGATTTATAGTGGCTGCGATCGTCTTGATGGTTGTGAGCTACATTACCCCCGGTTTTACCAGACTGACTTTCTGGCATGCTTTACTGGCGGCTGTGCTTATCGCAGTGATCGGATTTGCACTGGAAACCCTTTTCGGCCGCAATGTTTCTCCTTATGCCCGCGGCGGAGTGGGTTTTGTGGTATCAGCTGTGATCTTTTACCTGCTCCAGTTCATTATCCCGGATCTGAGGGTGACCGTACTGGGAGCGCTTATTGCAGCTGCCATTGTCGGCATTATTGATATGTTTGTGCCAACAGGTGTACGTTGACAAAAACGCAGCCCAAAACCCCGTCTTCTGCAAGGCGGGGTTCTTTATTGGTCATTAGTCGTTGGTATCGTTGGAATTGGCTTGGCGCTAGTGCATCGACCTAATCCGACATCAGACTTCCGGCCTCTGACTTCTAAAGATGATGGCGTCATTATTTGCCTGTCAGCTGTCGTCTACGAATCTTAGAGCGAGTTCAACTGAATGAGTTCAGGAAAACAATCGGCAGGTATAAACTAGAACATCCTGGAGTGTATAAAAGCCTTCTTTCGAATGATATAATGAACAGTGAGGAAAGTTTAAGGGGGGCTTGCCCTGGCCCTGCCTCATTTTCCATTGGTCTAAATAGGTGGTTGTATGAACAATATACTAGAAACAATACCAGGTTTCCAGGAGGCTCTTTATGCTGTCAAGAAAAGAGAACTGCCCCTGCTGATTTCAGGGGTATCAGGTTCTGCTGGACCTGTCAGTGCAGTATCTCTGTTTTTAAAGGGTGGGTTTAAAGGTGCACTCCTGGTCATCGTGCCAGGGCAGGATCAGGTAAACAGCTGGGCTGCGGACTTAGAGCAGCTGCTGCCTGATAGAAGTGTTTTCGTTTTTGACCCTGCTGAAGCCCTTCCCTTTGAGGTGGTGGCTGCCAGCAGGGAACCAGCTGCCAAGCGTCTAGAGACCCTGGCCTCCCTGCGGGCCAGGGAAGGACAGGTGTTGGTTGTTGCTTCCGTTGAAGCCCTGCTGCCCAAACTGATCCCTCCTCTCTGCTGGGAAAAAGGTGTTATTACACTGGAGGTTAACCAGGAGTACAATTACAATGAACTTTGCCTGCTGCTGGTCCAGGCGGGTTATGAACGGTTGGAAACCGCTGAAGCGCCCGGGCAGTTTGCTGTAAGGGGGGATATTGTGGATATCTATCCCTTTTACGGCTCTCCTGTCCGTATTGAATTCTGGGGGGATGAAATCACCTCACTGAAAACAATGGACCCGGAAACCCAGCGTTCCGCTGATAGCCTTGATATGGTAAGGATCTGGCCGGTTCGGGAGTTTATCTATGATCCCGAACTGGCAAAAGCAGCTCAAGAGAGGATCGATCAGGCTTATAAAAAGAGGCGCACACAGCTGAAGGGGAACAAAAACGCCCTGCTACGCCTGCAGCAGAGGGCGAACAGGCTCTTGGAGATGGCTAGAACCGGGACCGGTGGTTCTTTAAACCTGGTGCAGCCCTATTTTTACCCTGAGCAGGTGTCTCTTTTGGATTATCTGCCAGAGGATTCGCTGGTTATTCTGGATGATCCCGGGCGTTTGCCGGAACAGATAAAAGGGCGTACCGCACTCCTGGAGTCCGATTACAGGCGCCTCTTTCAGGAGGGAGGCTCTTTTACTCCCTGGCAGGAATACTACTTTAGCGAGGATCAGCTCTTTGACAGCATAGAGGCCTTTCCTCTGGTCTGTTTTACCCATCTGCTGACAAGGATAAGCGTGATCAAACCGAAAGCCCTGGTCACCATCACTATCAAGGAGATGCGGCCTTTTCTGGGCCGTCCTGATCTGTTGGCTCAGGAACTCAAGGAGATGCTGAGGAAAAAGATCACCATTCTCCTTCTCACCGGTGCAGAGAGCAGTTTGAAGCAGTTGGAGAGGGAGTTAAGGGATCGGGAAATCTCTTTTCTCCCTGCGGACAAATGGCAGAAGGACCTGGTTGAAGGGCGCCTGCAGGTAGCAACCGGTTTGTTGAGGCAGGGGTTTGAGTTGCCTGGGGTGTTAGCAGTGATTACCGCCAGGGAACTGTATGGGCGGGGGAAGTCTAAACCACGGCACCGCCAGAAAACTGCTGGCCGCCTGTCAGATCTCAGCCCAGGGGATTATGTGGTGCATGTTCACCAGGGGATCGGGCGCTATCTGGGCATTGCTGAGAAAGAAACAGATGGCAGTAAAAGGGATTATCTGGAGATCGCCTATGCAGGGGATGCCAGGCTTTTTGTGCCTGTGGATCAGGTAGATCTAGTCCAGAAATATGTGGGTCCTGAAGGGGCTACACCCCGCCTCTCACGGATGGGAGGGGGTGACTGGACACGGCTCAAACAGCGGGTTAAAAAACGGGTTCAGGAACTGGCCCAGGATTTGCTGGCTCTCTATGCGGAGCGTGAGCGGACAAAAGGGTATGCATTCTCTCCTGATACAGTATGGCAGAAGGAGTTTGAGGAGCTATTCCCATATGAGGAGACTCCGGACCAGATGGAGGCCATCCACCAGGTAAAGGCTGATATGGAAAAATCCCGTCCTATGGACCGGCTGCTTTGTGGGGATGTGGGTTTTGGCAAGACCGAAGTGGCCATACGGGCTGCTTTTAAGGCTGTTCAGGATGGGAAACAGGTGGCAGTACTGGTTCCTACAACAGTGCTTGCCCAGCAGCATTACCTCACCTTTAAGGAGCGTTTTGCCAGCTATCCTGTACAGGTGGAGATGTTGAGCAGATTCAGGAGCGCAGCTGAGCAGAGGATAACCATCAATAATCTGAAAAAAGGATTGGTGGATATAATTATCGGTACACACCGCCTCCTTTCCAAAGATGTGGTTTTTAAAGACTTGGGGCTTCTGGTGGTTGATGAGGAGCAGAGATTTGGTGTGGCCCATAAAGAAAAGATCAAAATGCTGAAAGCCAATGTGGATGTTCTGACCATGACCGCCACACCTATTCCCCGCACACTGCAGATGTCTCTGGGTGGGGTACGGGATCTGAGCCTTATTGAGACACCTCCTGAGGACCGCCTTCCAGTGCAGACCTATGTTTTGGAATACAATCCTGAAGTGGTGAGGGAAGCTATTCTTAAAGAGATTCAGCGGGGCGGCCAGGTGTTTTATGTTCACAACAGGGTGCAGACCATCTTTCGTACTGCTCGCTATCTACAGGGGTTGGTGCCTGAGGCAACCTTCAGGGTAGCTCATGGGCAGATGAAGGAGGATGACCTGGAAAAGGTGATGTGGGAGTTTCTTAACCACAAATTCCAATGTTTGGTCTGTACAACCATTATTGAAAGCGGTCTGGACTTTCCCAATGCCAACACCCTGATTGTGGAGAATGCCGATTGGTTTGGTCTGTCTCAGCTTTATCAGCTGCGCGGGCGGGTTGGCCGCTCCAACCGTTTGGCTTATGCCTATTTTACCTTTAACAGGGACAAAGTGCTCACCGAACAGGCGGAAAAAAGGCTGCGGGCACTGCAGGAGTTTACTGAATTCGGTTCAGGTTTCAAACTTGCCCTGCGGGACCTGGAAATCAGGGGTGCGGGAAATATCCTGGGAGCAGAACAGCACGGCCATATGGCTGCTGTTGGGTTTGACCTGTACAACCAACTGTTACAGGAAGCAGTGAAAGAACTGAGAGGGGAAAAGTTACCTGAGAAAAAAGCCGCGGCTCCTCTCTTTGATCTACGGGTTGACTCCTATCTGCCTGATGATTATATCAGAGATGGCAGGGAGAAGGTGGAGATTTACCGCCGCCTTGCCTTGGTGGAAAGCCTGGAGGAGGTAAAGGAACTGGCAGCAGAGCTGCGTGACCGGTTTGGTAGGATGCCTGATCAGGTTGTTTATCTTTTTGACCTGGCTTTGATCAGGGTCAGGGCTGCCCAGTTGGGAATCAAAGATGTTCAGCATAACAGACATACCATGGCAATACGTTTTGATAATGGCTCAGCACTGCATGGTGAGCAGTTTGCTGCCTGGAGCCGCATTTTCGGGAAACGCCTCAGCTTTTCTACAATTGCAGGGCTGGAGATCCGTATAGATACCAGAGGGTTGGCACCAAAAGATCTGGTGAAAAGTCTAAAAAAAGCGTTAATCAGCAGCCAGCAGCAGTAAAAAAGTATCTCTCTACTGCAAGGAGCATATCCCAGTTCTTTAACGTTTTTCGACAGCAGGAGATTTGTAGAGAGTGGCGAAGGTCTTTTCAATTTGTTTTTTTGAGGAGGAAAGTTATTGGAAACAGCAGCAAAGACCAGAAAAATTGTTTCATATCTGCCGCAGATACTGGTGTTCATTCTCATCATTGCTGTGGGAGGTATTTGGGCATGGCGGGTATATAGTGGAGACTGGATCGTCCAGGTCAATGGCATAAAAATATCCCGTGCGGAACTGGATAGAGAAACAGCATTGGCAGAGAAGTTTTTTGAGACCTATTATGGTGTTGATTTCCAGGGTGATGAAGGTGAAGCACTGAAAAAGCAGCTGCGGCAGCAGACCTTATTCCAGTTGATCGATTATGCTTTGCTGCACCAGGCAGCGGTCAACTGTGGCCTCCAGGTCAGTGAAGGTGAGATCAATCAGCAGTTATTGCTGGATCAGATGCAAGCGGGCGGAGCTGAGAATTTCCGGCAGATTCTAAAGCAGGAGGGAATGACCGAAGATCAGTACAGGGAAACACTTAAGAAAGTGATGATGATCGATAAACTGCAGGATTACATAACAAAGGATGTGACCGTTGAGGAAAAATTGATCCAGGAGGCTTACCAGGAATATAAGGATATGCTGGTTATGCCGGAGCGGGTCAAGGTGGGCCATATTCTGGTGGAAACTGAGGAAGAGGCCAGGGATCTTATTGCTCAACTTAAACAGGGAACCGATTTCGAGAAGCTGGCTGAACAGAAATCCATTGATCCCTCAGCAAAACAAAATAAGGGAATTCTAGGCTATATCGGCAAAAACGACACCGGCATTGCTGAGGAGTTTAAAAATGCTGCCTTCACCCTTTCTCCCGGTGAGTTCAGTCAGGAGCCTGTGAAAACTGAGTTCGGCTACCATGTGATCTGGTGTTTCGATAAAAAGGATGCTGGCACCGCTACATATGAGGAGGTCAAGGACAGCCTTTCCCAGCAGCTGATCGCTCAGAAAAAGCAGGAGAAGTTCAGTGAATATCAAGAGAAATTGAGAATGAACAGTTGGCTTTTCTGGCACCCTGATTATGAGGTTTAATAAAATAATTTTTTCCGGTGTGTTTACCTTTTAGCTTTATCACCAGTTCAAGGATGGAAAGGGTAAAATTATCAACTTAAGCATGGAAAAAAATGAATAAATCCCCCAATTTGGTTATATACTATTCCTGAAGATTCTTATAAAGGGGGGATAGAACTTGAAGGCTACAGGTATTGTTCGACGCATTGATGATCTAGGTCGTGTTGTAATTCCGAAAGAGATTCGCCGGACCCTACGAATTCGGGAGGGGGATCCCCTCGAAATCTTTGTAGACCGGGAAGGAGAGGTAATTCTTAAGAAATACTCACCCATCAATGAACTGGGTGATTTTGCCAAGGAATATGCTGATTCTCTGCATGAGGCAATTGGTCATATCGCCTGTATTGCCGACCGTGATAACATAATTGCGGTAGCGGGTGCACCCAAAAAGGAGTTTTTAAATAAACCGATAGGACCTGCAGTGGAACAGGTGATGGAGGAAAGGAAACCCGTGCTGATCGCCAAAGCAGGTGAACACGCTGTTTGCAATGTCTGTCTGACCGATGATGAAGAAGAAGAGTGCAAATACTCCAGTGAAGTGATCGCTCCTATCATTGCTGAAGGAGACCCGATCGGTGCGGTAATTCTGTGCTCCAAAGAGCCAAATGTGCGCATGGGAGAATTGGAGATGAAGCTGGCTGAAACTGCGGCAGGCTTCCTCGCCAAACAGATGGAACAGTAGCAGTTAATAGGTGGCGTCAGCCGCCTTAAATTTTTTTAAGGCAAAATAACTTATTCCGGTATATCATCACTCCTTGTCTCGTAACATCTAATGATAGCAAGCAGGACAAACAGGGGGCTGGAGATGAAACCGGAATCTTTTTTACGTGGAGCGGCTGTCTTAACTGTCGCGGGCCTTATTGTTAAACTGTTGGGTGCTTTCTACCGCATTCCCTTTACCCGTTTGGTAGGCAGTGAGGGAATAGGTCTTTATCAGATGGCCTATCCCATTTATACCGCTCTATTGGCTGTATCTACAGCAGGGATACCTGTCGCTGTTTCCTTTATGGTGGCAGAAAAAAGAGCTATGGGTGACTACCGGGGAGCCTGGGGGGTGTTTTCCCTTTCTTTTGTTTTTCTGTTTTTTACAGGGGCTTTGATGTCTCTTGCTCTCTTATTAATTTCCCCCTATCTGGCTCGGGAGGTCTTGGGTGATACCAGAGCCTATTATTCTTTGATGGCTGTTGCTCCTGCGGTGTTTGTGATATCTGTAACATCTGCTTTCCGCGGCTACTTTCAGGGGTGCCGTTTGATGTGGCCTACAGCCATTTCCGAAGTGGTTGAGCAGGTGATTCGAGTGGCAACCGTTCTAACGGCTGCCTGGATCTTGATCCCCAGGGGTGTTGAGTATGCGGCGGCAGGTGCTGCTTTTGGAACCTGTACAGGAGGCTGTGCAAGCCTTTTGTTTCTCCTATTGGTGCTCATGTTTATCAAACGGAGAGAGGTGCAGACGGACAGGCAGCCCCTTCAGTTGGGGGAAAAAATAAAAATCTTAAAAAAGCTGATCCTTTATGCCTTTCCAATCTCCGCCGGTTCTCTGGTTCTCCCCTTGGCACAGGTGATCGATACTGTGATCATCCCCCAGCGCTTACAGGCGGTAGGGATGACCATGCAGGAAGCCACCTCCCAGTTTGGCCAACTGTCAGGGATGGCTGGGACTGTTGTCTTTCTCCCTGCTGTTTTTACAGTATCTATTGCTATGTCTCTGGTTCCCCATCTGGCATCTTACCGCACCAATCGTACAGAGATTAACCAAAGAATCAATTCCGCCTTGCGGATCACAATAATAATATGCCTTCCTGCGGCAGCAGGTCTGATGATGCTGGCTGCCCCGATTATGGATCTGCTGTTCGATGATCCTGGAGCAGGTCCGGTTACTGCCTGGCTGGCACCTGCAGCACTGTTCACCGGACTGCAGCAGACCACTGCGGGGGTTCTCCAGGGCTTGGGGAACACCTGGCTGCCGGTGGTTAACCTTTTAGTAGGCTGTTTGCTGAAGGGGATCTGCAATTATTATCTGACTGTCATACCGGGACTGGGCATCAAAGGAGCTGCTCTGGGAAGCACCCTCAGTTTTTTTGTGGTGTTCCTGCTCAATCTGTTTTCCATCATTCGGCTGACCCATTACCGCTTTCCACTGGGCTGCTTGCTCCGGCCCCTCCTGGCTGTTACAATAATGGTAATAATCATCCCGGCAGCCTATAATTTGCTTATTCCCTGGGGCGGTCTGGCTGCTGCGGGGATGACCATTATCTGCGGTGCAGCCGTCTATTTTGCCACACTTTTGGTAACCGGGGAGATAAGGGTTTTAAAGATGCGCTATTTTTTCAGGAAATAGAAAAGGAGCCAGATCAGTTATGCCATCCAATGTTATTTATGTTTTGGGATTGGGACCGGGTGATATTCTGGACCTGCCGGCAAGGAACTTGAGCCTGCTGCGCAGTTATCCTGTTTATCTGCGCACAGAGAGGCATCCGGTGGTGGAATACCTGAGAAGGGAAGGGATCTCCCTTCATCCTCTTGATCATTTTTATGAGGAGTATGAGACCTTTGAAGAGGTTTATCAGTCTATGACACATTTTCTCCTTGACAGATGCCAACAGGAGGGAGTTGTGGTTTTTGCAGTTCCCGGCAGCCCTCTGGTAGGGGAGACCGTTGTCCGCCTGCTGCGGGAAAGTGCGCCTCAAGAGAATATACAGCTGGAAATACTGCCAGCTCCTTCTTTTTTAGATTCCCTTTACCCCCTGCTGGGGATCGACCCTGCTGAGGGGCTGCTCATAGCTGACAGTTTTTCTTTTTGCGGTGGTTTTAATCAGGGATTTCTGCCTGGGACAGGCTTGATCATTATGCAACTCTACAGCTCTGCCCTAGCATCAGAGGTTAAATTAACCCTGATGGAGAGCTACCCTGATGACCACCAGGTTGTGTTGGTGCGGGCTGCAGGGGTGCGGGGGAGTGAGGAGGTGCTTACCATCCCTCTCTATGAACTGGACCGGCAGCAAACAGATCACCTGACAAGCCTTTATGTGCCGCCCTTGACAGGGGGTGCTGTCCTAAAGGAGTCTGAACAATTTGCTCAATATACTCTGGATCCTCTGGTGGAGGTGATGGACAGCCTCCTCGGTCCTGAAGGGTGCCCCTGGGACCGGAAGCAGACCCACCAGACCTTGAAAAAATACCTGATTGAGGAAACCTATGAGGTGCTTGATGCCATAGATGAAGGGAATATGCATAAACTTTGTGAAGAATTGGGAGACTTATTACTACAAATAATCTTTCATGCGGCACTGGCAGAGCGTTCCGGAAAGTTTACCATATCTGATGTGATTGCGGAGATCACTGAGAAAATGATCCGCAGACACCCCCATGTTTTTGGTGACACAAGGGTTAAAAGTGCTGCTGAGGTATTAAAGAACTGGGAATCCATCAAACAGGAGGAGGGGGAGCCGAAATCTATGTTGGCAGGGGTTCCCCGGTATCTGCCGGCATTACAAAGAGCCCAAAAGGTACAGGGGAAGGCAGCTCTGGTGGGGTTTGACTGGCCGGAAGCAGAAGGTGCAGCACTGAAAGTTGAAGAGGAGTGGAAGGAAGTTAAAGAGGCATGGGATAGAGGGGATAAACAAGCCCTACAGGGGGAATTGGGAGATTTCCTGTTTGCTGCAGTAAACACATGCCGGCTGCTGGGTATCGATGCAGAAGAAACCCTGCGCCAAGCAGTGGATAAATTTTCCCAGAGGTTCTGCGCTATGGAAAGGAAGGCAGCAGAGCGGGGATTGCGCTTGAAAGACCTATCACTGATAGAACTTGACGGGATCTGGGATGAAGTGAAAGCAAGTGAAGAGAAAAATTAATAATTTTTTTGTAAAATAGTCATGAATAAGCAGGAGTTTCAAGGGTTTCGGCGAAATAGGTAGCCGAACCAGAAATTTCTTTTAGGAGGGATCTACTTGAACAAGGCAGAACTGATTGGCAGTGTCGCAGAAAAAGCGGGAATGCCCAAAAAGGACGCAGAAAAAGCTGTAAATGCTGTATTTGCTTCTATTGAAGAAGCGCTGGCTAAAGGTGACAAGGTACAGTTGGTAGGCTTTGGTACATTTGAAGTCAGGGAAAGGGCAGCCCGTACAGGTCGCAACCCTCAGACCGGTGAAGAAATCCAGATCGCTGCCTCCCGGGTGCCGGCTTTCCGAGCTGGTAAAGCTCTAAAAGATTCAGTCAGTTAAATACCTTTCCCCTGTTTCAAGCAGAAGAAAGGATAATGCATTAAACGCCTGTGGAGCAGTCACTGCTATGATACAGGCTTGATGTTTTTCCTCTCGATAGGTGCCCATATTTAGTCGTTGGTCGTTGGTGGTTGGTCGTTGGAAAGTTAGTAGTTGGTTGTTAGCATCGGTGCCGTGCTTGCCTTTTTGCTTTATTTAGCAACCGATCTCTTTTCAGACATCTGACCTTTGGCAGCTAACTAGCCATGTGGATTGTTCCGCGGCAGATCCAACGACTATACGTATCTTTTCTCCGACCTCAGACTTCCGGCTTCTGACATCCATTTCCGCCAAGCTCGTTTTTACATCAGTAAGTCACCTATTCAGTTTTTTTACCGCATCTGACCTCCTTTTTCTTGACCTGCTCTTTTAAAGGTGAGATTAAGATATGGACCTGAACTATGTTCGCAATATCATGTTATAATTTACTATGGTCGAAAAACATATAAAACCCACTATTTGAAGCTTTATCAATTAAAAACATAATAATGAGCTTAACAGGTTATTAAAGATAAGGGGAGAGGTCTATAACCACCTGATTGCCCTAGATGAAGAGACACTGTCAACTTTATGGCAAAAACAATTTGGCTTTGGTTGAGCTAGGTTTAAAAGGGATAAAAAAGAAAGGGGTAACGGTGTGCGACTGGATAAATATTTACAGGTGAGCCGTTTGATAAAAAGGCGCACCAGCGCTAAAGAAGCCTGTTTGGCGGGACGGGTCCAGATCAATGGTAAAATCGCCAAAGCAGGGAGTGAAGTAAAGGAGGGTGATGAAATCACACTGGCCTGGGGAAAAAGGCTGACCAGGGTTAAGGTGGTGCAGGTGCCCTTGCGCAATGTTCCCTCAGCCCAGGCGAAAACCCTTTATCAACTTTTGGAGGAAAGAACCGTAGGAACAGAGGAGTAAAGCTATTAGGTGTCCTTGGGAATGGCCTACGCATACAATAATTCCCCCCTGTTAATACTAGGATCACAACAGAAGAGCAGGGGGAATATTAATATGAAAAGGTCATTTTTCTGTTTTTTGCTAATAGTGCTGCTGATAACTCTGTTCATCCCCGGTGGGTGCAGAGAACCTGAAAAAAAGCCCATTGATGAGTATCGCTATCAAGAACCGGAAATAACCCTCTATGACAACAATACCGGAGAAAAAAAGAGGATTAAGATGGAAGAATATATTGCTGGGGTAGTGGCAGCAGAGATGGAACCATCCTGGCCTGTAGAGGCCCTGGCTGCTCAATCGATCCTGGCACGCACCTTTACCCTACATAAAATTAAGTATGAAAAAGGTGTTCCTCACCGTGGAGCAGATACTTCTACCAGCACAGAGGAGTTCCAGGCTTATGACCCCAAGCGCATTACCCAACGTGTCCGAGAAGCGGTAAAGATGACCAGGGGTGAAGTGATCAAACACAAGGGCAAATATATCAGGGCCTGGTTCCACTCCAATGCAGGGGGAAAAACAGCAACCGCAGAGGAAGGATTGGCCTTCAAAAAAGAAGCGACTCCCTATATTCAGAGTGTAACTGACCCGGGGCAGAAGGTGGCTGACCCCGATGATAAAGAGTGGAAGGCCTCATTTTCATTGGATGAGGTGCGCTCTGCAGTGATCCAACAGGCGGGCAAAGACCCGGGCCAGATTACCAGTGCATCGATTGTCAAAAAAGGGCCCTCAGGACGGGCTGTGACCATACGCTTGGGTAACGCGGAGATCAGCGGCTCCGCACTGCGGATGGGTTTAGGTCCTGAACGCATGCGCTCCACTCTGCTTGATCGCCTTGCTGTAGAGGGAGGCACACTGCAGATGGCTGGTCGCGGTTTTGGTCACGGTGTGGGAATGAGTCAATGGGGAGCTTATTATATGGCTAAAGAGGGCAAAACCCATACCGATATCATCCACTATTATTTCAAGGATGTGGAAATTGAGAAGATATGGGAATAAGCTATAACCACTAACCACCAACAACCCAACCATTAATAAAAGTCGGAAACCAGAGGTCGGATGTCGGAAAAAACTGAAACCAGAAGCTAGATGTCAATAGTGACAGCGACAATTAACCAACTACCAACCACTAAACACTAAATAGGCAGGTATTTGACCTGCTTGTGCAGAAAAGAAAAAAGTCGAATATTAGGTTAATAGGGAGAGGAGCATTTTGAATCGCGGGGATTGGGAAGAGACCAGGGAATGGAAAGCGATCAATGTCCTGCAGTCTGAGCCGGGAACCGGGAGGGTGAAGAAGGGATCCCGTCCCCGGCGCAGTGTTGGCTGTGGTTGTATAGTTTTTATAATGCTTTTTCTGCTGGCTGTAGCGGTGATCACAGCAGGGCTGTGGGGATTACTCAAAAGTATTCTGACCCCTGATAGCAGGGAAGCGGTGCCTGTGCTGGTGATGGGGATCGATCGGGAGAAGGAGAATGAGCCCGGCAGGTCCGATACGATGATGGTGGCTTTTCTTAATTCCAGGGATAAAAAAGTTAATTTGCTGTCAATACCCAGGGACACTTATACTGAGGTGCCGGCTCGCGGTGGAAAAGATAAAATCAATTCCGCTTATGCTGCAGGGGGTCCGGAGGCAGCCTTAGAGGCGGTCAGTCTGTTATTGAGCCGGGAGATCAAATACTATCTGGCAACTGACCTGCAGGGTTTTGTAAAAATTGTTGATACACTGGGTGGTGTTACTGTTGAGGTTGATGAAGCCGCCAGTGAAGGATTAGGGATCCCTCCGGGAACTCACCGTTTGCAGGGGGAAGAGGCCCTGCGCTTTGTTCGCTACCGGGGGTATCCTATGGCTGATATTGAACGGATCAACCACCAGCAGGTCTTTTTGCGGGCTCTGGTAGATGAAGCTCTGCAGTTGCGCCATATAGGAAAAACACCTGCACTGCTCAGGGAGACCCAGGGTACTGTGGATACCAATTTAAGCACTGTTCAACTGATGGATTTCGCTATGGCTTTTAGAGGGATGGGCGGTTCTCAGATGGAGTGTAAAACCCTCCCTGGCACCCCTAAGTATATAAATGGGGTCAGCTATTGGATCCCTTATACCGATCAGATTGAACCCCTGCTAGAGGAACTTTCCCAGGTAAACAGCTCTGAAAGCTGAGGAAGGGCCGGTATACCGGTTTACATATATAAAGGTTCAGGTATAAAATATTAATTCAGGAAATAATATTCCTTTCCGGGGATGTTTTGATGGTTACTGAGTTGTGTTATATCTTATCGGGAAGTCATATTATCTAATAAACTTTGGGAGGTTGGAGAAATGAAGAAAAAACATATTAAAACTGTGGTGAAAGGGACTTTGAGAAAACCTTACTTAAAGAAGGGTTGTGGGGAATGCCAGGTTTCCTGTCAGTCTGCCTGTAAAACATCCTGTACTGTGGGGAATCAAGCTTGCAGCCTCAACAAATAACTGATCTTAGGTCGCGAGTTCATCTGATCCAAGCCAGCAGCTTGAATATTGTTTTTGATGTTAACAGCGGTTCTCTATACACTGTTGATGAAATCGCCTGGGAGTTGCTGCTGCACTACCTGGACTGTGGTGACTGGGAACAGGCAAGAGAAGCAATGGGCAGGGTTGATCAGGAGGAAGTTGAACAAGCCATTGATGAACTGGAGGAATTGATCAGTGAAGGGCTGCTCTTTTCCTCAGGTGAGCTATGGCCCGAGTTCGTTCCGGGTAAGGAGCTGGGGATTAAAGCTCTCTGTTTGAACATGGCTCACAACTGCAACTTGGCCTGCAGGTACTGTTTTGTGCCAGAAGATATTCGCTGTGAGGAGCAGATCATGTCCAGGGAAACCATTATAAGTGCTCTGGATTTTTTGCTGGAGAATACACCTTATGAGTACCTCACAGTGGATTTTTTTGGGGGGGAACCCCTGCTCAATTTTGAGGGGATCAAATTTGCGGTTGACTACGCTCTGAACCAGGGTAAGGAGAAAAAGTGGAAGTTTACAGTGAGCACTAATACCCTTTTGCTGGGGGAAGAGGAACTTTCCTTTTTTAAGGAACATAACTTCAGTTTTGTTTTGAGCTGTGATGGCAGGCCTAAAGTCCATGATCTGTATCGGGTCACACCAGGTGGCCAGGGCAGTTCTGCGGTAGTTACCAGGCGGATCCGGGAGTTCCTGGAGGCAGGGGCAGCTGACGAGTACTATGTCAGGGGAACATTCACCAGAGATAACCTGGATTTTACCAATGATGTTCTTTACCTAGCAGGCCTTGGGGCAAAGAGCATTTCACTGGAACCGGTTGTAGCACCGGAGCAGATGCCCTACGCCCTGAAAGAGGATGATATCCCGGAACTGCAGGTGGAGTACTATAGATTGGCCAGGGCTTTGTGTGAACTGGATCGGAAGGGGTGTGGTGTTGACTTTTACCATTATAACCTTGATCTGACAGGTGGTCCTTGTGCTGCCAAGCGTTTGACCGGATGTGGTGCAGGCTACCACTATCTAGCGGTCACTCCTGGGGGGGAACTCTACCCCTGTCATCAATTGGTGGGTAACAGAGAGTATCTGTTGGGTGATGTTGAGCAGGGCATTACCGTACCTGAACTGCAGGAAAAATTTCGGGAGGCACATGTTTTCCGCAAAAAAGAGTGCTCCTCCTGCTGGGCACGCTTTTTATGCGGTGGTGGGTGCCATGCCCAGGCCATAACACAGGGGGGAAGCCTCCAGCGCCCTTCACCATTGGCCTGTGCTGTGATGCAGGCACGCCTTAATGGAGCGCTTTATTATATGGCGCTCAAGGAAAACACTATTTAATATAAAATGTAGAAAAAAAATAAGGGCAGCCCGAGGGGGCTGCTTTTTTCGATCCAATTATAACATTTTGATGCAGGAATTATATGATGGTTGTAGAAATATTATATTTATTTATAAAGAGAGTACGCCTTGAAGCACCATTATATCAGAGAGAGTTGCTCAGGTGTAAAACAGCTCAAAGCAAGGGGAGAAACCGTGGATACTAAAGAAAAAGAGAAAAAAGTATTACTTTCGTCGCGCCAACTTACTGATTACCGAGAGTTTGTCTCTGAATCGATCCACAATCTAGGACCATGGTGGATTGAGCGTATCAACTGGATAAAAAACGATCTGGGAAAGGGCAGAGATGCTTTTTGCCGTCTGCTGGATAATATACGGACCGGGGGATGGAAGCCGGATCGTAATTTTTGGAAAAGCCCATATCTGATTACTGCAATTATTACCGGAATGGTACTGGTGGGCAGTAGTCTATATCTGCAAAAAAATCAGCTGGCTTGTGCTGCATACTACAATGGGCAGAGGATTGCTGTTGTTGCCTCCCAACAGGAGGCAGAAAAGGTTCTGGCCGGTTTTGAGCAGGGATTGGAGCAGACCATCGGCCAGGATGTTTTTTTACATGAGCCTGTTCAATTTAAGATGTGTATGGTACCCAGGAGTGAGGTAAAGTCTGCAGACTATTATGAGACCATCCTTAAAAAACTTCCCTGGACTGCCGGTGGTGTGGAACTGTGTGTAGATGATCAGCCTATACTGGTATTGGCCTCACAGGAAGTGGGGGATGAACTCCTTAAGTGCTATCAAAATGCTATTATACCGGATGAAAGCAAAGAGACCATCGAATCTGTCCGCTTTGAGGGGAATATTACTTTCCGGAATAAGCAGGTAGCAGTTGAGGAGATAGTGCCCCTGGAGAAAGCCCTTCAGATGCTGATGGGAGGGGGACTGAAGGAGAACACCTATATTGTGCAGGAAGGGGATACCCTCTGGGATATTGCGGCAAAGCATAACATACAGGTTGATGAGCTGCTTCAGGCCAATGCACAACTTACAGCAGAGAATTTGAAACCGGGACAGGAATTAAAGCTAGCCTCTGTTGAACCACTGCTCAAAGTGGTGATCACCAGCAATCTGATTACCAATGAGGTTCTTCCCTATGAAACCAAAACAAAATATGACTACAATCTTGACAGCGGTAAAACCAAAGTTGTTCAAGATGGGAAAAACGGGGAGGCCAGGGTGGTTTACCGTATTGTGCGGGAGAACAACAGGGTAGTGAAAAAACAAGAGATTGAGCGCACTGTTGTAAAAAAACCTGAGGCAAAGGTTGTGGCAAAAGGCCCCCGTACCATGCTGGCCAGCAGGGGTTCCGGGAGCGGCACACTGCGCTGGCCTGTAGGTGGGGTGATCACCTCCCGCTATGGATACCGGGGAAGTGAGTTTCATACAGGGCTCGATATCGGAGCAAACCATGGTACTGGAGTAGGAGCAGCTGCAGGCGGGCGTGTTACTTCAGCCGGATGGCAGGGAGGTTACGGCTATATGGTGACCATTGATCATGGCGGGGGATTGGTTACACGCTATGCCCATCTTTCTCAGATTAATGTGAGCTGCGGCCAGAGTGTGAGCAGTGGACAGATAATCGGTCGTGTTGGCACAACCGGCAGAGCTACAGGGCCTCATCTACACTTTGAGGTTTTGGTAAATGGTTCCCATAGAAATCCATTAAACTATCTACGCTAACATTTAGCAGAATCGGTACAGCACCTTGCCGCTCATGCCCGGGTTTTTTATGTTATAATGCATTAGATGGACATGCTTGTTTGCACTCTAACCTGGGAGGCGATGATGGTGTCAGCACTGCGCAAACAGCGTCCTATTGTAAAAATAGGGCTTTGGGTCCTGGTAGCGATGATTGTGGTGGGGCTCTTGGGCACAACTGTGGCCTGGTATTTAGATGGTGCACAGAGAATAAAACCGTCTGATACTTCTTCAACAGAAACAGGGGAACAGGATTTGGTTTCCATTGAGCTGAAAAAGCAGGAGGAGTTAAGGAGGGAGTATGAAGGGTTGCGGGCCAGTGACCCCGATGACCCCGCTGTTCTGACCGGTTCTGCCAGGGTGGAACTTACTCTGGGAGCCCTTTATCTGCAGGATGACAATAAAGAAAAGGGAATGGAGGCATTCCAGCGGGCAGTGGGGTTTTACCAGCAGGTTCTGGAACAGCAGGAGGACCCGGATCTGCGCCTGGAGTTGTCCAGCGCTTACCAGTACATGGAGGATTATGAAAAGGCACAAGCAGAACTGGAGATGGTTTTGGACCAGAACCCGGAGAATATAAAAGCTTTGACCCAGTTGGGTATGCTCTTGGAGACCAGGGAGGACTGGAAGGGCGCATTGGAGATTTGGGAGCAGGTGGCATCATTAGATGATGTTGAAGAGTTCACCAGGGAGTTTGCCAGGTCTCGCGTTGAAGAGATAGAAAAGAAGAACTAGAGAGTGAAGAGATTTAGCCAGCTATAAATATGGCTGGCTTTTTTTGTTTCTTAAAATGCCTTCTCCTTCATGTATAATTGATGAAGGAGGAGGACTGGGGATGGAGCGTTTAGCCGCGATCCTGATCATTTTTTGTTTATTACTGCTAGTCACACTACCCGGCCTTGTTTATAATCTGGGGTCCGGGTTGGTGCATGCTGTTCATCAGGTATTATTCGCCTGGGAAACCAGGGGTTGGAATACAGTAGAGAGTGAGCATTTTTTGGTTAAATACCGGCAGGGTGATGAGGAGATCGCGGTATTGACCTTAAATGAAGCGGAACGGGTTTACTATCCTTTAGGCCAGTATTTCGGTTGTTTTCCCGATAAAAAAGTCCAGATTGCCATCTATCAAGACAGGGCTTCTTTAAACAGGGTTTTCGGTTGGGGAAGTGATGAAGGGGCTATGGGTGTGTACTGGTCCGGAGTTATAAGACTTCTTTCTCCAAATGAATGGCTTGATGAACTGCCATCAGAAGAGCGGGATGCTTTTTTCTGCCAGCAGGGGCCCATTGCCCATGAATATATCCACCTGCTGGTGGATTATCAAACCCGTGGCAACTACCCCCGCTGGCTGACCGAGGGATTAGCTCAGTTCGGAGAGAGGCACCTGGTGGGTGTCCAAGCAGAGGAGGGTGTTGATCTTCCCCTGCAGTTCTCCCTTGACGAACTGAACAAGAGATTTGACGATTCCCAGTGGCAGGACTACTGTTATGCGGTATCAGAGGACCTGGTAGAGTATCTGATCAATAATTATGGTTCAGATAGGGTTCCCCTGCTGCTCAATGAATTGGGCCGGGGTGCTGATCTTGATATATCTTTCAATAGGGTTTATGGCCTGGACACCCATGGTTTTATTGAACAATATCAGAGTAGAATTAAACAGAATGTATAAAATATGTAATTAATGCTTTAAAATAGTTTTATAGGAAAGAGGATTAAGCCCTTATAATTGTGTAAAAAGAAAATGAGCCACAAACTCATATCCTCGGTTAGAATATAAGTGATAAGCAAATACCAAACCGAGGAGGATGAAATCCATGGCTCAGTTTAATATTACCCTAACCGAAGAAGAATTGCACGGACTTTTTATAAGCAACGGACGAGATGTAGCCGTAGCAAAATTGCTAGAAAAGATCTTCCTGAGTTTATCAGATGACATTATTCCAACCCGCATGAAACCTGAAAAGTTTTTTTAAAAAGTGCGCATTTTGCCACTACAATTCCTGTTAGTGGAAATCTTCAGCAGCAATCACATTGTTCGGTT
>Ga0209537_1000137_pt1 | contig 82459 bp, 53 predicted proteins | sample BioPla4DNA1_FD_187698 | JGI IMG/M metagenome (GOLD analysis project Ga0209537, IMG submission 187698) | Biogas fermentation microbial communities from Germany - Plant 4 DNA1 (SPAdes) (version 2) | ecosystem: Engineered > Bioreactor > Anaerobic > Digestate | place: Bielefeld, North... | reverse complement strand
GATAAACAAAAGTGCCAGTAGTAATCCTAAATTGTCTGCCACAGTGCTTACAAAGATAATTTTGCATACCTTTTTGCTTGCCATTTTTTACAATATCGTTGCTACGACAGTTTGGACATAGTGGAGGAGTGCTTTGAATTTTTAAACCTTGGTAATCTACTACGTCAGCTTCGTTCTGTAGTAGGAAATCGTAGAGATTATCAAAGAAGGCTTTGGAGTCTTCCTTACTCATAGCCAGATGTTCATTAATATTATTAACTAAAGTCTTCATAAATATTGATTTTGGGGCAAATATACATAAAAATTTTAATATGATATTAATATCATTAATTATTTTAAACATTTTAAAATGTAAATTGTCAACACCTTATTACTAATAATTTTGCAAAAAATATTTCTATCCTCTTTTCCCCACGCTGCATCTATTGGCACCAGCCTCCAGCCTCGATATGTCTATATTTTCATAACTGCCTCTTTTATTTATTTCTACTATATCATTGTAATTGGGTGGCGGTAATGGCATATTATCCATTATTACATCTATGAATTTATCTTTATTAAAACTTAAGACGTTGACATTTTTAGATATTTCTCCAATTTTATTTATAATTATAGGTTGATCAAATGCTATAAGAATTAGAATAATGTGACGGTAATATATTTATATTTTTATCTAATGAAAGTATATATTGTAATGAATCGTATAATAATCCTGCTTTATATATTGTTTCATCTAGGTTGGCTTTCAAATCTGGTCTACCTATGCCATCTACAAAAAGCGTATCACCTGTGAATAGATATTCATTATTTAATAAATATGAAACACTATCCAAGGTATGTCCTGGTGTATGAATGATTTCTATTACTGAATTGCCAAAATATATATTCTCTCTGTCTTTAACTTTTATGTAATCATAATCTACGTGAGCTATATCTATAAATATATGTTTAGCATTGTTGGTTTTTGCCAATTCTAAAGTTCTAGAGATATAATCAGCATGTGTATGGGTATCCATAACGTATTTAATAGTACTATGATTTTTATAAGCTAGAGATGTATATACTTCTGGACTAAGTGAAGCGTCTATTACTACTGCTTCATCCTTTGAAATAATGAGATATGATATGCATCCTTTGGCTACTCTTCTTATTTGAAATATTTTTAAATTTTTTTCTTTGTTTTCTAATAATTTAGTACTATAAGCGAAATTCCATTGTTTCATACCTCCTTTTAGTGAGTATGCTTTATACCCTTTTTCTTGTAAAATATCTGCCCCATCTTTACTTATTAATCCTTCTACGCATACAATAATTATTGGTTTATCTATAGGCAAATCTACATTATCAAAAATATTATCTTCACCCGCTTCTATTTGCTTATAAACGTCTAAATGCTCACTTTCTGGTATATACCATTCATCTCTGTGTTCCTGAGGCCTTATATCTATTATTTTAACTGGTTTATTATTCTCTAATATATTTTGTAATTCTTCTACAGTAATTTCTAAATTTTCCATTTTAATTAATTTTTACAAAATTCATTAAAATTTGATTTGAAAAGCATAAAATGAAAAATATCACTTATATTTATTTCGTGTTAATCTTGATGATTAATCCATATAATTAAAGCTATTAATAAATGTTTAAATTTAGTAATGATATAAGAATTTAAATAAATTACCATTAATGCTTTTTATATTATATATTATGCAAAAAATTAGGAAAATTTAAAATTTTAGAAAATATTTCTATTAAATATTTATAAATAAAGAATTTAAAAATGATAAAATTACTAAATAAATATCATTAATTAATTTAAACAAAAAAATGATAATTTTAAAAAACGCTTTGTCAAATCAGCATTCCCCAAGCGGAGACTTTTCTTTTGTTACTTTTCTTTGTGTAGTTGACCAAGAAAAGTAATTTATTTAAAAAATCAATTATACTCATAAGAAATATAGCTATTACTGAGAATGACCAGTAATAATTAAATGTTTAAATTTAGTAATGATATAAGAATTTAAATAAATTACCATTAATACTTTTTATATTATATATTATGCAAAAAATTAGGAAAATTTAAAATTTTAGAAAATATTTCTATTAAATATTTATAAATAAAGAATTTAAAAATGATAAGATTACTAAATAAATATCATTAATTAATTTAAACAAAAAAATGATAATTTTAAAAAACGCTTTGACAAATACGCATTTCCACAGCGGAAACCTTTCTTTTATTATTTTTCTTTTTGTAGTTGACAAAGAAAAGTAAATTAAGTAGTAAATTATTTAAAATCAATTATACTCATAAGAAATATAGATATTACCGTGAATGACCAGTAATAATTTAGTTATTAATTAAACGCATAATTCAAATTTTTAATTTAAAAAAATATTGTAAATTCGTATGAAATTTCTAATATGGGTAGTAAAATTAAAAAATTTTTGTTTTTTTCTTTTATTTTGATATATCAAATTGCTAATGCTCAATTCTATACGGGGAGTCAATTGAACTTTGGTAAAAATCGAGTTCAATATAGATATGAAAAGATATGGAGTTTAATGAAATTTGATCAATTTGATGTATATTTCTATCAAAAAGGTTATCCTACTGCTGTAAATGTTGCTAGATATGCAGATTCTATTATTTATGTTTTTCAAAATAAATTAAACTATCGATTAAACACTAAGTTGCAATTTTTGGTTTTTAATTCTTTGTCTGACATGAAAAGTAGCAATATCGGAATAGATGATGAGATATTGTATAATGCAGCTGGACAAACTATAATTCAAAGGAATAAAATTTTTTTATATTTTAATGGTAGTTATGCTGATCTTTTCAAACAAGTCAGAGAGGGCATAGCCAAGGTTATGGTAGTCAGATTATTATATGGTGAGTCCTTTGCAGCTAATTTCAAAAATCAAACTTTAGATGCCATTCCTGCTTGGTATATAGATGGATTAGTTTCGTATTTAGCTGAGCCTTGGAGTACAGAAATGGACGATTTTTTAAGAGTTAATATTTTAGATAAAAAATTTAAAAGATTTAATCAATTAGAAGGTGAGCAAGCCAAAATTGCTGGGCATAGCATTTGGCGTTATATGACTGATATTTATGGAGAAAATGTGATTTCTAACCTTATTTATATGACTCGCATTAGCCGCAGTGTGAGTGATGGCATAACGTATACACTCGGCATTAAATATAAGGATTTCATCGATACTTGGTACAACTATTATTCTAAAATGTATAATAATGAAATAACGCAGTGGAACGATTGGCAAAATATTGAAAATCTGAAAATTGCTAAAAAGGATTTGCCTTATAAAGTTTCTATGGATAATAATGGACAATATGCTGTAATCGTATGTGATAGAATGAGTCAAAAACGCGTTTATCTGGTCTCACTGTCTAATCCTACAAAAAAGAAATTAATCCTTAAACTAGGACCTAAGGTAGAAGAGACTTTTGATGATTCGTATCCATTAGTAGCTTTTCATCCATATGCACCTTTATTTACTTGCTATTTCGAAAACAAAGGACAACGTATGCTTATGCTTTATAATATTGAGGAAGATTCTAAAGAATTTATAAAAATAGAGTCTGTAGATAAGGTTACTTCTATTTCTTATTCTCCTGATGGTCTAAATCTAGTAATGTCTGCTATTAACGAAGGGCAAAGCGATATCTATTTATTCTCTTTTGCGGGCAAAAGTGCTACTAATATTACTAAAGATTATTTTGATGATTATGCTCCCGTTTATATTAATAAAAATCAAATTGCTTTTTTATCTAATAGACCGGATGATACTTTGGCATTTATTCGTAAAACATATAAATATGATTATTTCTCTTGGCGTAACGAACCAGGTAAATATGATGTTTTTATTTATGATAATCGCAAGCCAAATACGTTAATTCGTGCAACGAATACACCTAATGTAAATGAAATCGAAATAATACCTCATACAAAAAATGAATTCATATTTTTAAGTGATAGTAATGGAGTAAATAATTTTTTTATCGCTAATATTGATAGTTCATTGCTTTTAGTAGATACTGTAATGCAATACAAATATTTTGCAAATTATAAACCAATATCCAATTTTAAAAATTCTATTTTAACAGCTTCTATAAATGATAATAAAGCATTGATAATAACTAGAGAAAAAAATAATAAAAATAAATTATCGTTAATTCCTATGGATTTTAATCCTGTAGATACTTTGCCACTTAGTAATTATAAAAAACAACAATTAAGGAAAGCATCAGATCTGTCTAAGTCTAGAAAGATAAAAGATGAAAAACTTTTAGAAATGGATAAGCAAAATTATCAAATCATAGGTGAAGATAATGATTCATTAATAGATATTTATAATTACAAACTAGAGCAGGATACACTGCCAATAAAATCAAGCAAAGAAAAGAATGCCGATAAACGTAAGGTTATAGGATTAACGCAGGATACAAGATCTTTGTCAGATTTTTCTTTACCAAAGATTGAAACTTACGAAACTGGTTATTTTTTAGATCAAGTAACTACTCAATTTGATTTTTCTTATTTAAATGCTTCTTATCAAACTTATACTGGTTATGGACCAATATTTATACAACCTGGTATGAATGCTTTATTTATGCTTAATTTAACAGATTTATTAGAAGATCATAGGATAATATTGGGCACTCATTTGTCTGGTTCATTAGATGAGAATGAATATATCATTAGCTATGAGGATTTATCTCGTCGATTAGATAGACAGGTAGTTTTTCATCGATATAGTTATTATTTAAATGATGAAAATTATTTGAATAAAAATATAATAACAGATTTACACTTTAGAATAAAATACCCTTTTAATCAAGTAGCCGCCATTAGTTTAGATGTTTTTGCTAAATATGATAATATCGCTTATAAATCAATTGATGATGCTGGGCTACTAAAACCTAATGATCATGCATTATGGGGTGGTGGAGTATTGGATTTTACCTTTGATAATACTAGAAATCCAATGATTAATATTTACTATGGCACTAGAGCAAAAATATTTTTTGAATATTATCAGGGGATTATAAATACTAAACTAAACATGTTTAATGTAGGATTTGATTATAGGAATTATACTAAAATATATAGAACTTTAATATGGGCTAATAGAATTGCTGGAGCTACTTCCTTCGGTTCAACAAGATTGATATATATTTTAGGTGGTGTAGATAATTGGCTTTTCCCAAGATATATGTATCAGCCAGTATTAGATCCTAATATGAATTTTTCTTTTCAGACCTTAGCTACTAATCTGAGAGGTATGCCACAAAACATTCGTAATGGTAATTCATTTTTAGTAATAAATTCAGAAATCAGATTTCCAATTTTCAGATTTTTATTTAATAGACCGATAAAATCAGCTTTTCTCAATAGTTTCCAATTAAACTTTTTTGGTGATATAGGCTCAGCATGGATAGGGCTCAATCCATATTCTGATATAAATATTTATGTACCTGAATATTATTATAGTAAACCCATAACAGTAATCATTAATAATCCACGCAATCCATTAGTAGGAGGGCTAGGCATAGGTGCCAGAGCAGAGTTATTAGGTTATTTTATGCGTTTAGACTATGCTTGGGGAATAGAAGAGAAAGGATTTAATTCTCCTAGATTAATATTTTCTATAACAAAAGATTTTTAAGGTTCTATAACGTTTATTGATGGTAAATTATTTAGGTTAATATTTAATTGTCTAATTGTTGTTATTAATCCACAAATGCACACAAATGAGCACAAATAAAAAATTCACCCCGTGAGATATATAGTAAAAGAAACATTAAAAGTAGAATAACTATTTATCTCACGGGGTAAATCCCAAAATCCTTTAATCCCACAAATCCCAGTTCAGACAATAAAATTCTATCATTCTCTGTGTTCTTTGTGCCTTCTTTGAGAACTCTGTGGTTAATATTCAACTGTCCAATGATAAATAGAATTCATTTTTATAAAATTACCCATTTTTAATCTTTAAGAATAACAAATTCTGTCCTTCTATTCATAGCTCTACCTTCTTCAGTATCATTTGTAGCTATAGGAGAGCTTTCTCCAAAACCTTTATATTGTAAACGATTAGCATCTATTCCATTATTCACTAAATAGTTATATACGGCTTTTGCCCTATTCTCGGAGAGAATGAGATTAAATTCGTCGCTACCCACATTATCTGTATGTCCTTCGATACCTATTTGCAATGTTGGATGATCATTCAAAAATACAATGAATTCATCAAGTACTTTTTGCGAGTTAGCTAAAATATCAGCTGAATTAAAAGCAAAATATATATTGTGTAAGCGATAATGCTTACCTACTTCTATAGGTTGTACTTCCATTTCTAATTTTATCACGGGAGCAGTTATAGAATCTTTAGCAGCCACATAAGTGCTTTGATATACGATATCTTCACCTTTTATTGTAAGCAAATAATCTTCATTTTTTAACAAACTAGCTACATAATCTCCATCTTCATCTACTGGGATAAAAGTTATATGTTTACTTTCCATGCTTTTAATTTGTACAGTAGCTTTGATTGGTTTAGTAGTATCATCTGATTTTAGATTTCCTTTTATTAAAATGACTTCCTCTGGTTTAGCTTCATTATATAATGGAAAATAATAAAAATCCATGCCACCTATAGATTCATTTTTTATATTATTGCTAGAGAAATATCCATATTTGCCATCTATACTTACAATGAAGCCCATCTCATCATTTTCAGTATTAATGGGATAACCAATATTTTTAACTTCAGGTTTTTCATTATTATCATTTAATTTTACATAGTAAATATCATATCCACCCATGCCAGGATGACCATTAGAGCTGAAATATAATGTACGCGTATCAGTATGGATAAAAGGTGATTTCTCATCACCTGGAGTATTTATAGGCTCTCCTACATTAATAGGCTCAGACCATTCTCCATTTTCATCTTTGAAACTTTTATAAATATCATAACCACCTACACCGCCAGGTCTATTACTAACGAAATACAATTCTTTGCCATCAGCAGTAACTGAGGGCATGCTTTCCCAAGTATCTGGTCTATTTACTCGCTCCAGGGGCACTATATCTGTCCAATATCCTTTAATATTTTTAGAAGAATAAAGATCACAATTGTAATATTGACGAGGACTTGTAACCATTTTGCAAACAGTATAAATTAATTCTTTGTTATTACCAGTAATTGTTGCTCCACCTTCATTTTCATTACGGTTGAATGGATATGGCATTTCTTTCCCATTATCAAAAACATTATCTGCTATTCGATAACTATAATAAAATTTTTCTTGAAAAGCTGGTTCAGATTTATAGCCAGATATTTGGTAGTCTTTAGTTTTCCTAGTATAATAGGCTATTTCATTATCTGGACTTAATGAAACTAAATAATCGTCTAATTGACTACTAATACCCTTAACTATTTTGGGATTAAATGGTACTGGATTATTTATTAGCTCGCATATCTCTTCGCTCCATTTCATCAGCATCTTGGCTTCTGTAAATAAAGTATCAAAATCCCCTTGATATGTTAAAAATTTTTTAAAATAATTTATAGCATCACATTTTTGATTTGTAGTGTATGCCAATTTACCTAAATGAAAATATGCTTCTGGTATCTCATCTGGGCAAGCATCTATTACTTTCTTTAAATATTGCTCTGCTAAAGTAAAATTATTATCTGGTTTATAAATATATGTTAATGCTAAATAATAGTTAACGATAGGATATTCCACTTTATCATTAAGTGATCGCAATATATCTGTCGCTTCACTGAAATATATTTTTTGAGATTCCACATATTTGCTATTAATGCCATGATTGATCTTTTCTATAGCTATTTGTAATTGTTCTTGATGTTTACTCTTAGTAATGCTTAAACAATTATTTTCTTGGCAATATATGTGAATGCTAAAAAATAAACAAATAAATAAAATAAATAACCGTTTCATTTTTTTACAACTTTTATTATACTAAACTACAATGCAAATATAATATAAAAATCTTATGTAATCATATTTTATTATGATTATAACCTCCCATCTAATGAAACTTATTAAATCATTTAATTATTTGTATTAGTTGCTTCCATTGCTTATTGGAATTATAAATATTTAAGATATAAACTCCTTCACTAATATTTGTGGGTAAATTCATAACTATATTATCTCTGCTAATATTAATCGAATTAGATAATAATAATTTGCCAGTGAGATCTAAAAGAGTTATATTGTAATCGCCTAATGGCAAACCCGATAAATAAATAGTTCCATTAGTAGGATTAGGATAAATCATTAAATTCGCAATGATATTCTCTGATATTAATGAGCAATCATCTATGGTGATATTTACTGTATCAGTAGTATAGCAGTCATATTGATTATAACCATAAACAATGTATTGATATGTACCAAAATCTGGAACTTTAGTAGAATCTATTATAATAAAAGCAGATGTGTCATTAATTGGTTGCCATACGTAGTAAAGGGCATTACCATTTACATACAATATTACATGCTCATCCCAGCAAATTGTTGTATCATGAAAAATTGCTTCAACAACTGGATAACCATAACTTTTTATTATGAAATTCACAGTATCATTATCTGGGTTAATATCTTGACTGTAATAGATAGATGCTTTTATATTATAATTATGCGGTGACAATGATAGATCTAATATATTATTAGTGGAGTATATCATACTTTCATTAGATAATAATTGCTGAGAAAGAATAAAGTTTTCAGTAAAAGCAAATTGATTGTCTTGCCATACTGAGAGTGTCATAGGTGTGCCAGCATTAATATTTAATGTGGAATAATTTTTTATTCTAATAATAAGATTAGTATCCATTAATTGACAATCTGAAACAGGATATAGTATGCTATCTATTGTAATATCAGCACCTATCTTGTTATATATCTGAAAATCATCTATTGCCCATCCGTCGCCAGTTTCTGTATTTGAGCTAGCAAATACAAATCTAAATCTCACTTTATTTTGTCCACTGAGAGAAAATAGATTATGACGACTCATAATCCATCCATTTGTATTAGTGCTAAAGCCAATGCCATTGCTAATATTATTTAATGAGTCTATACTAGAAGAGTTGTACCAATTCAAAGTATCTCCTTCATTGCCAAAATTTAACCAATTATTCCCATTATCAATAGAGTACTGCATTACGCCACCACTTGTTGGATTATTTACATTCAAATACTGATAAAATTCTATAACAGGATGTGTGATTTGACTTAAATCGAAACATGGTGAAATCAACATTGATACAGTATCTAAATCGCCAGGAATAAATAGTGCATGGTTCCCACTATGTGCAGCATTTATTATAGAGCCGCTGGGAGTATATGACCAGTTACCATCATTTATCCAAATATTAGTATCAGTTTCAAAATCATCAGTATAAGGGTAAGAATTTACAAATAAACTATTATAAAATGTTTTTTCTACATAATTATCTGAAATAATGCTATCATTATCTAAAATTATTTCTGCTGCTACTTCGTGAAGTCCCAGATTACTAAAGTCAAAAGTTACATTAGAGGTAAATAAAATAGTGTCATGAGAATCGATAAACGGAATAGTATCCATCTGCCAAGTGGCACCGCTGTCATTAGAGAACCTAATCGGTATATTATACTGAATTACAGTACCATTATTAAAAGCTTTTACAGTTATAGGCACATCATTACTGAGACCACAGTCATTATTGGGATATACAATGTCAACTAATCCTACATTTTTACCTCTTTCTATTATTTTAATATTGTCAAAAGCTATCCCTTCGAAATTATTATTAATCATATTAGAAGCAAAATTTATTCTAAAAGTTACTTGAGAATTGCCAGCAGTAGGTAACAAAGAATGATACATAGTGATATATCCACCACTACCAAAAGTTGCATTACCAGACCATCCAGGAGTATTTAGACTATTTATGTTTGTCATATTATACCAGTTGGCATCACCGAAATTGCCCACAGTGTGCCATGTATTTCCCAAGTCTGTTGAATATTGCAAATTAGCACCATCCCAACCAGTTTCACATTCATACCATATGTCGATGTATATCCACGGATCAGATAAATTAGAGAAATCAAAACATGGTGATTGTACATAACTTTTTTCGTTAGTATTATAATTACCAGTCAAATTAGTAACCCATGCATGAGAACCATCCGATGCTGTGTCAATCAAAATACTGTTTGGTATACCCCATTGCCAGCTATTATTCACTCCACCACTTGTCCACATACCATCATTAGCTTCGAAACTTTCTATATATGGGAAATTAGTTATATAAGGATAATTGGTTATTGTTATATTTTTTAGATCATTTACTGGATTTTCATCAGTAGATAAATTAACTTTAATAGCAATATTGTAAGATTGCGGTATTGACATATCTATCCCTTGAGTAAAAGTATAATATATAGTATCCCCAGCATTTATAGAAGATATGATTTCATTAATTGGCCATGTTAGGCCACCATCATTGGATAAAGAAATAGGTATATTAGTTTCATTATTAGAACCATTGTTAGCAATTAAAACACTTATGAATTCTTCATTAGTGAGGCCACAAGAATTAATAGGGGCAGTAATAGCTATAACATTAATATCATGCTCTAGCGTATGAAATTCATAGCAACCAGGATCTGGATGTGAGCTACTGCGAATGTTACCAGTAATATCATAATTGATACCAGCATAAGGGATTGCAATATTATCTAATCCTACATTTGTAAAGACAAATGAGCTGTCATTCATGAATTGTGGATCATAACTAATGCTTTGTGTATCAAAGCCATAACTATACATAGCAGATTGCCATTGACTAATATTTGCATAATTGGTTGTGCCCGCTTTACAAAGGTATTGACCTGTGGAATAATATACATTGTTATTTAAAAAAGATAAATAAGATTCAGAGAGAGCTGTTGCTGATATCTCAATAGCATAGCCACCGCCAGTATTTACAAAAATATTATTCAATATTTTCAAATTATTATAATCTCCTCCCGTAGATTTGTTTATGTAGATAGCTCTACCACTAGTGCTACTGCCACCGAATACTTTAATAGTGTTGTATACAATATCTAAATATTTACAATTATATGGGTACAATGCTCTAACTGTAGCTGTACCACCATCCTGGATAATAAAATTATTATCTACTATGATTGGATTATTTATTTCTCCTTCTAAATCTCTCACATAAATAAAATCTCCAGAGGCATTTGTAGCAAATATTTGATTCTTACTAATTTTTATATTGCCTTTACCATATCTAGAATATATACCATTGAAATTATTATTATTAGAATTTGTAACTATAATATTAGAATCAATAGAGAAATCTGATAAATAATACGTGAAAATACCGCAATTATATTGATTTACAAACTTGTTATTTTTGATATTTACATATTTCTCATGGTTAATATTATTCCCATACAAGTACATTCCATAGCTGCCACCAATCAATATATTATTAGAATAATTACTCATAGAATCCAAGGTATTGATGCCCGCAGATGAATGTATCAGTGCCATATCAATAGAAGTAGATGTAGATTGATTGCCAATTAGTTTTAAGTATTGATAAGTATTATGAGTGCTAGAGCTATCTATAGTTATAACATGCCCATAAGAAGCAGAATTATTTTGCAAAGTTAAATGCTCTAAAGTCAAATAATCTAATCCTCTAATACCAATAACATAATTGTTTGTATTATCAGATGGATTGTAAGCTATTATCACAGAATCAGCATTATTTGCTTCACTAGTAATTGTAATGTTGTTATTTATATTTATCCCAGGAGCATCCCATAGAATAAACTGTTCATTATATAAACCACTAGCAATTTGAATTGTTATTGGGCCACAAGCACCACCTTCTAATGCTTTAGCCATTTCAGACAAAGAAATAAAATTTGTCATACTTGCTGGTAATGACGGATTTACAGTATAATTACCTGATAATTGCACATAAATGTTAAAATTAATAGTATCTCCAATATCAGATGAATCTAAGGCATTTAAATAAGCCATTACTAAGTATTTTCCATAATTACTAAATGACAATGGTATATTAATAGTATCTTTTTCATTAGTAGCTAAGTCTCTCTGTGGAATGCTAATGCTGTCAACTATTGTATTATTAATATCAATATAAAACCAAGTACTATCCTGATGAATAGTATCCGCAGAATTATTTTGTATTTCTATCACTAGGCTATCACTGTAACTAATACATCCGAAATAATTAGTGGGTGATAAAAGCTGAGATATTGATAAATTTTGAGCAAAAATGCATTCATGGATTAGCAAAAACAAAAATGCTAAAAGAGGTAAGGTTTTATTTTTCATAATATTAAAGATATTTTTTATTTAAAATTATATGATCTACATGCAAATTTAAAATAAAAAAAACAATTAATAAAAATAAATAGGAAAAATTTAATATATTACCGTTATTCTACCATGTAGAGTATGTCTATTAAAATTTTGTGAATCTGTGAAATTAATTATATAAGAATAAACTCCTTGAGGAACTAATTTACCTTTGTATTTGCCATCCCAGCCTAAATTGGGATTAGTAGTGAAAAATATTTGCTTACCCCATCTATCAAAAATGCGCATTTCGAAATTTGTAAACTCAATATTAGTAGCTGAAAAATTAAAAAAATCATTTTTACCATCATCATTAGGAGTGATAGCATTTGGCAAATAATAAGCAAAGGAATCAATATTTTGCAAATTATGAACAGTTACAGTAACTTCTGCTGTGCCGGTACAACCATCAGGTGTTGTGCCGGTAACTGAATATGTTGTGGTCGTTGTTGGGCTAACAGTTACATTGGGATTTGTTCCTAATCCATTAGACCAGTTGAACGTTGTTCCAGTGATATCTGAACTTACCGTCAAATCAGAACTTTCACCAAGGCAAATCTCTGCTGATGAAGCATTAATATCAATGATTGGTTTTAAATTAACTTGTAAATAAATAGAATCTCCTAAAATAGGACAATTACTAGTATTACCATTTAATTTATAAAAACCATTATTTGATACATTAAGATTATTTAAAACTATTGTATCTTCATTAGAATAAAAATAATTAGGACCAGTCCATTCATAATTAGCTCCTAGAATATGATTAGATTCTAATAACATAGAATCACCCTCACATAGAAATACTGTATCTATTTCACTGCCATTATGAGTAATATGAAACGAATAATTATTAGCATAATCAGAAAAAAAACCGTATTCACAACCACTACCACTACCACCGTTAATAATACCTAAATGAAAAGTACCTGCTGTATTTTGTAAAATACCAGTACTGTCAGCTGGCAAAATAGCTGTAGATATTTCTTTCCTAGCTGCAACATATTGCCCTGCTGTATCAGGTACTGTCAGAAAATCACTCGCAATAACAATACTAGGATTACCATTAAATAAAAAGTTATCCTCACTACCTGATTCTGTCATTATAATTAATCCTAAATACTCAGATGTTCTTCTTACAAATGATACTTCTAATGAACCAGTACACTTTATAGATGGTAAAACAGCAGAACCCAATTCACATCCAAAACCTGTCGTATGATAAACGTACACATTATTGCTTGTGTTTATATAAACTGATGTTTGAGGATCATTAAGCACATAAGTATATGTTTGACCTGAATTAATATTTGCTTGGAATGTACCATTAATAAATATATCTGTATTATCATATGGAGCTGTTATAAAAACTCTATCTCCGTTATCAATAAAACCTCTAATTACGATATATTCATTCCCAATTATATTTAATGGGGTTATTTGATCACCTATTAAATCACCACAAGTACCAGATACATTTTTAGCCCCATCATCAAAAATAGTAATAGTAATAGGTTTATTAGAGCTAACTATAGTTCCCATAGGATTATTTGCTGGATCAGGTTCTACTATTTTACAAAAATAAGTTTGTCCTTTATTAAGATAAATAGTAAATGGTACTCCTGCTGGATGCCCTATTAAGTCATGAGATGGTGTAATTGTCACCGCTGTACTATCTTTTGTAGCCACAATATTAAAACCACCACCACCAATAGGATCTGGACCACACACCCCATTATAATATAAACTATTAAATGGTATCATAAATTCAGTACCAAGTGCATTTTTACCTTTTAATGAAAAAATTTCTGGAGTAACTACAGTCATAACTTCATAATAAGCTGATACATCTGAATCAGATGTAATGTTATATCCATAATTTAATATTGTATTCTCAGGTGCACACATAGTAGTACTGATAAAACTGGTTAAGTCAAAAGTATGTGAATCATGAGCTGGTATGTAAGCTGTCATTGGAGTAAAAGATGGGTTAGCAGGTTGTGAGAGAGTAACATTGGCAGGCATATCATAGGTAAATACTCTAAATACTATTGGGGTATTACCATGGCAAGGATCAACATCTGGGGCTACAAACCAAAAATCATTATCAATTTGTGAATAAATTTGTACATTTATCAGCATTATTGAGATGATGATTAATATTAAAAATTTATTTCTTTTCATCTGTAAAATGTTTTTTTGTTAATACAAATTTATACAAAAATATTTTATTTACATGCATTTAATTTATTTATTTATATAATAAATTTAATAAATTATTGTTAAATTACCTTGTAGAATGTGTTTATTATAATATTGAGTGTCGGTAAAATTAATAATATAATAGCTGTCAATTTTCATAAAGTTGTTTATGAAAACTTGGACTTTTATTTTTAAATATGCAATATTTTTTTTAAGTTTGCAGAAAAAAATATGTATAAGGATTTTCAAAATTATTTACGAAAAGAATTAGACGCTATCTACGAAGCAGGCTTGGCTAAAGAAGAGCGTATCATAGTTTCTCCACAAGGTGCTGTTATCAAACTAGATAATGGTAAAGAATTATTAAATTTTTGTGCTAATAACTATCTGGGATTATCAAATCATCCACGTTTGAAACAAGCTGCTACCAAAGCTTTAGAAACTCATGGCTATGGTATGTCTAGCGTTAGATTTATTTGTGGCACTACTGATTTGCACAAAAAATTAGAGAAAAAAATTGCTGAATTTTTTGGTACTGAAGATACAATACTATATGCAGCTTGCTTTGATGCTAATGGTGGATTATTTGAACCATTATTAACAGAAGAAGATGCTATCATCAGCGACGCACTTAATCATGCATCTATCATTGATGGAGTTAGATTATGCAAAGCTCAACGTTTTATCTATGCTAATGGTAATATGAACGAGCTAGAAGAACAATTGAAAAAAACACAAAATTTGCGTTTTAGAGTAATAGCTACTGATGGAGTATTTAGTATGGATGGCAATGTAGCTCCAGTAAATAAAATTGTCGAATTAGCTAATAAATACAATGCAATGATCATGATAGACGAAAGCCATTCTGCTGGTGTAGTAGGCGAAACCGGTAGAGGAGTTACAGAGCTTTACAATTGTAGAGGCCAAGTAGAAATGCTTACCGGTACATTAGGAAAGGCCTTTGGTGGAGCTATTGGTGGCTTTACTACTGGCAAAAAAGAAATCATAGAAATGCTACGTCAACGTAGTCGTCCTTATTTATTTAGTAATTCTTTACCTCCAATGGTAGTAGCTGCTGGTATTGAAATGTTTAATATGATGAGCGAAACTAATGCTCTACAAGATAAATTGCATAATAATGTGGAATATTTTATGGATCAAATTCAAAAAGTCGGCTTTGATGTTAAACCTACTCAAAGTGCTATCGTAGCTGTAATGCTATATGATGCTAAAGTAGCTTCTGAAATGGCTAAAAAATTGAGCGACGAAGGCATCTATGTTACTGGTTTCTCTTATCCAGTAGTTCCTAAGGGACAAGCACGCATTAGAGTACAACTATCAGCTGCTCACGAATTTGAACATATTGATAAATGTGTGAAAGCTTTTGAAAAAGTGGGTAAAGAAATGGGAGTTTTAAAAAAATAAAAAGTATTAATATTTAATTTTTATCTATGGGGACAATAATTTTTTGTCCCTTTTTTTAATTTTATTTTATTATACGAATTTTATTTTATTAATTTTGCAAAATATTTTTTAATAAATAATAAAAAAGTGATATCAAATAAGGTGGTTTTAGTTACAGGTGCCTCATCAGGCATAGGTAGAGCCTTGTGTTTACAATTAGCACAAAAAGGATACCGTGTAGCTGGAATGGCCAGGAATATTGATAAATTATATGAATTAGATACTGAAATCAAAAAATTAAATTACGAATTTTTGCCTGTACAAGGAGACGTGAGGATAGAAAGTGATTGCAAAAAGCTTATTGATATTACTTTAGAAAAATGGGGACGTATAGATATTTTAATAAATAATGCTGGTATATCTATGAGAGCACTTTTTGATGAGGTGCGTTTAGATGTTTTACAAGAATTAATGAATACAAATTTCTGGGGGACTGTTTATTGTACTTATTATGCTTTGCCACATTTATTAAAAAATAAAGGAAGTTTAGTAGGAGTATCATCCATTGCGGGCTATCAAGCTTTGCCTGCTCGTACAGGTTATTCTGCTTCTAAGTTTGCTATTCAAGGTTTTCTCAATACTATTAGGATAGAAAATCTATATACTGGATTGCATGTGATGATAGCTTGTCCTGGTTTTACAGCATCCAATATTAGAAATACTGCCTTGACAGCTGATGGTTCACAACAAAAAGATACGCCATTAGAGGAAGGCAAACTCATGAGTGCAGAAATAGTGGCTAATAGAATAATTAAAGGAATTGAAAAACGTAAAAGGCAAGTTATCATGACTACTGAGGGGAAATTAACTGTGTTTTTAGGTAAATTTTTCCCTGCTTTAGTTGATAAACTTGTTTTCAAAAATATGTTAAAAGAAAAAAATTCACCATTAATAAAAAAATATCCATATGGAAAAAATTAAAAAATTGGAAGTTATACCTTTAGAAGGTTCTAATTTATTTAAGTTTGGAGACTCACAAGATGCAGTTTTAGAAATTTTAGGTGAGCCAGAAGACATCGAAAAATACGAAGAAGAAGATGATGAACCAGTTACTAGCATTTGGTTTTATGAAGATAATATCTCTTTATTTTTTGATGAGATAGATGATGATTATTATGCCCTTAAAGGCATCGAAAGTTCTTTCCCAGATACTTATTTTAAAGGAAATAAGGTGATAGGACTATCTTATAATGACTTAAAAAAACTCTTGAATGATGCTGGTTATAATAAATTTGATGAAGAAATAGAAGAATGGGGCGAAAAACGTGTATCAATAGAGGATGATATGGTAGATTTTTATTTAGAAGATGATGAAGTTGTAAGCGTAGCCTGGTCTAGCGAATATTAATTTATTTCTTCTCAATTTTTTTTTTATAATTATTAATCTTTGATTTTAATTTTGTGAATCCAATCATAGAGGTAGAAAATTTAACTAAAATATATAGATTAGGTAGTTTGCACGGTTCTTATCTCACTTTTAGAGATTCCATTACTCAATTATTTAAAACTAATTCCAAAAATAGAAAAAAGCATTTCATTAAAGCTCTAGACAATGTGAATTTAACTATCGAAAAAGGCCAAAAAATTGGAGTTATTGGTAAAAATGGTGCGGGCAAAAGCACATTTCTCAAAATCTTATCTCGAATTACTTATCCTACATCAGGCTCTGTTATATTGAGAGGAAGAGTGGCTAGCTTATTAGAGGTAGGTACTGGTTTTCATGGAGAGCTAACTGGTAGAGAAAATGTGTATCTCAATGGAGCTATTTTAGGCATGAAACGTCAAGAAATTAATAAAAAATTTGATGATATTGTTGCATTTTCGGGTGTAGAAAAATTTATTGATACTCCAGTGAAGCACTACTCTTCGGGCATGCAAATGAGGTTAGCTTTTGCTGTCTCAGCTTTTCTAGATGCAGATATTATGCTCGTTGATGAGGTATTAGCTGTAGGTGATGCTGAATTTCAAAAGAAATGTCTTGGTAAAATGGATGAGGTTTCTAATACTGAAGGCAGAACAATCATCTTTGTTAGCCATAACCTCAATGCTATTTCTAATCTATGCGAAAAATCTGCTCTTTTTGTCAATGGACATTTAGATACTTTTGATGACACCGACAAAGTAATTAACAAATACATAAATGAAATAGCCAAGTATGATACTTCTAAATATTGGAATAATATTAATAATGAAGTCGTTAAGCCAATTTCATTTAGAATTTTAGATAATGAAAATAATGAAAGATTCACTTTTACTAATAATGAAGATGTTTATTTTGAAATTATCTATGAGAAATTAACTGATGATGACATTTACCCTAATATTCACATTTTAACCTCAAATAATCAATATGTTTTGACTAGCATCATTGATAGTGATATAGTACCAAAAGGCAAAGGTATCTTTAAAATTTATGCTAAATTAGAAAAAAATCTACTCAATCAGGGCTTGTATTATTTGGGAATTGCTTTTACTAATTTAGACAAAAAGAAAGTTGAATTTTTCGAAAATTATTGTGTTAATTTCGAAATAGAGGATTTACCTGAAAACCGTAATTATCCATACTTCTATCCTCTTGCTGGCATCATTAGACGAGAGCTTATTTGGATAGTATAAATTTGTTTGTAATTTAGACAAAATAATTTATAATATAATTAATTTAAATAAATTTCATTGGAATGAGTAGAATTTTAATAGTAGATGATGAGAAGTCTGTGAGAGAGACTTTGAGAGAAATGCTAGAATATGAAGGGTATGAAGTCGTGGAGGCTGATAGTGGATTGCAAGCTTTAGATTTATTTTCTCAACAATCGTTTGATGTGGTTTTATGTGATATTAAAATGCCTGGAATGGATGGTATGGAGCTTTTAGAAAAAATTTTACAAAGCTATGATATACCAGTAATAATGATATCTGGCCATGGAACTATCGATACGGCAGTAGATGCTATTAAAAAAGGTGCTTTTGATTTTATAATAAAACCATTTGATTTAAATAGATTGCTAATATCTATACGTAATGCATTGGATAGATCTAATTTGATGGAAGAAACTAAAAGACTTAAAAGCAAATTATCCAAAAAATATGCTTTGATAGGTGAATCTGATGTGATGAAAAAACTAAAAACAAATATAGAGAGAATTGCTCCCACAGATGCTAGAGTTCTAATAGTTGGTGAAAATGGTACGGGCAAAGAAAATATTGCCCATTGGTTACACGAGTTGAGTCCACGTTCAAAAGGTCCATTTATTGAGGTGAATTGTGCTGCTATACCTTCTGAATTGATTGAAAGTGAGCTATTTGGTCATGAAAAAGGTGCTTTTACATCTGCTATAAAATCTAAAAAAGGCAGTTTCGAGTTAGCTAATAACGGCATTTTGTTTTTAGATGAAATAGGTGATATGAGCTTAGCAGCTCAGGCAAAAGTTTTAAGAACTTTAGAAGAAAATAAAATAACACATGTAGGTGGTGAAAAAGAAATACCCGTTAATGTGAGAGTGATAGCAGCTACTAATAAAAATTTAGTTGAGGAAATTCAAAATAAAAGATTTCGTGAAGATTTATTCCATAGACTAGCAGTAATCATTATAGAGGTCCCCCCGCTTAGAGAACGAAAAGAAGATATATCTCTTTTAATAGATTATTTTTTGCAAGAGTTTAGCGAAGCTATGAAAAAACCTCCATTAACTTTCGAACCAGACACTATTGAGTATTTAAAAGAACTTCCTTGGCGAGGTAATGTCAGAGAGCTGAGGAATATTATTGAAAGGCTAATGATCCTGTGTGATGGCAAAGTAGGTTTAGATGATGTCAAAACATTTGCTAATCCTTATTATTAAAAAATAAAATTAGGAGTTTTATTAATATCTAAATTATTACTTCTATCTATCTGTTATTAAACGTTTTACTAAATAATGTATTCTTTGTTTAAATTAATTAATGATATTTAATTAATTATTTTATAATGCTTAAAATCTTTATTAATGAATATTTAATAGAAATATTTTCTAAAATTTAATTTTTAGTAATTTTCTTTATATGCTATAATTTGAAAAATATTCATTGTATTTTATTTTAATTCATATATCATATCTGAATTTAAACATTTATTAATCAATTAAGAGTTTTATTAATAACTAAATTATTATTGTGAATGTCTTGATAATAGATATATTTCTTTTGAGTATAATTGATTTTTGAATAAATTTTTACTTATTTTACATTTCTTTGTCAACCACACAAAGAAAAAGTAACAAAAGAAAAGTCTCAAATTAGGGAATAATTTGATGAAGCAGAAAAATGTGTTTTAAACTCATTTTTATATAACTTTTTTCTAACCAGCTATTATCATAGTTTTCAATAGATTTAAATCTTTTATTTGAATACCATTTTTAGTATATTTTATAATGTTGTCTCTTTTAAAAGATGATAATATCCTTACACAATTTTCATTAGACATACCAGAGAATTCAGCAATGTCTTTTCTAGTGATTAAATTTGGTATGACATCACTTTCAAAAACAGTTTGACTTAGATATAATAGTGTATGAGCTACTCTACCTATTGTTTGCTTTAGTCCTCTAATGGCTAATTTTTCAAAAACTATATTGTAGTTTTCGCACAGCCATTTAGTTACTTCTCTATGAAAATCTTTATTTTGCTCCATTAAGATAAAAAAATCATTTTTCTCAATTAAATAAATTTTACAAGGAGTTAATGTAACAGTAGTAAAATAAAATGATTTACCATATAAAGATGAAAGAGCGATAAATTCGAATGCTTTATTAACCATAAAACTTAAAGTATGTCCTTTGCTATCTTCTACAAAAGACTTGCAATATCCTTCTGCTAATAAAATAAAATAAGATGAGAATGCACTTTGCTTGCATACAGTTTCTCCTCTCCTAAAATTTAAACATGTATGAAGTAAGCCATCTATCTGATCTACTGTTAGATTAAATGCTGAAAGCCAATTTACTAAATCTTTTGAATATTTATCTGATACTTTTGCATTATATATAGGTGTATACTCTTTATATGACATAGTTTCTATCTTAGCAATTGTGCTTAAATAGTCTGATAATCTAGAAATTAATAATTTTATAAAATCTTTTTCAGCTTTCGAAAATTCTATTTCACCATTATCGAGCCCTTGATAAGATAATACCATTACACCTCTATTTTCATTATCAACGATTATTGGCATTGATATCATTTTAGTCTTATCGATATTAGCTATTTCTTCTCCAAAATTTATATTATCATAAGTAATATGTATTTTTAGCAATTCTGAATTAGAAAAGTAATTAGATATATTGTTTATAATAAAATTGAAAATTTCTTTTATATCATTAGTTTTATTTAGTTTCTCATCTAAGCTAAATAAGAAAGTAAGATACTTATTATCTAGATAACTATTAAGCCAAGATTGATTTTCCATAATAATTTTTATGCAAATATATAAAAAATTAATTGATAAAAATCATAAATGATTTAAGTAATTAAAAAGATAGCCGTGCTTTTCACGGCTATCTTTTTAATATATTACAATAAACTTACAAAAATTATTTTTTTACAATTTTCTTTGCACTAGTACCTGTACTGTTAGATACATTTACTATGTACATGCCAGCAGGTAAATTAGATAAGTCAATAGTACAATGATCTTTACCTTCTACTACAATAGAATATACTTCAGCTCCCATTATATTCATAATTTTTATAGTATTAATACCTTTATTGATCAAATTAATATTTAATTGATCAGATACGGGATTAGGATAAATAGAGAAGTTAGCAGTATTTGTATAGCTAGTTATACCTTGAGGACCAATAATAACATCATTTAAAAGATAGTAATCAATTCTATCATCTGAAGTATAATTACCACCTAAAATGCCAACAGATAGAGGAACTTTGATATTACCATTACCTAAATCAAAACATTGATCAGCTAAAAAGTGCCAAGTAGCTTGCCCCTCAATATCAGTGCCTGCAGTTACATTAATAGTTTCTGAATAAGTATTGGTAGTAGCATCATAAACTTTTACGAATATATCAGGTATCATATTATTATATTCATTATCTGTTTCAGTTACATAAGAAGTATCACTATCTGCCCAAGAAAATACAATATAACTACCATCTGGTGTACGACTCATTTGAGGACGACTTTCAATAGTATAATTACTACTTCCTTCTGAATAGAAAATATAATCATCACACCAAACTGTATCTATCAATTTGGCATCCCATCCAGTAGATGTTTGATAAATATCAAATAATACACCATTCATATAAAATCTATTTACTAAATATGATAATGAATCAGGGTTATTACTCCAAGCTCTGTGAATATAACAAGCAAAATGTAAATTACCATTTTTGTCTATAACGGCCTCTATAGGATTATCAAAAAATGGACGATTAACTCCAGATCCTGATGGGGCATAGTTTTCAACATGATTTACTATAGTGGGGATAGTTTCCCAGTTAAAAGGAATTTTTGTCCAATTATCACCACCATCTTCAGTTTTATATATAAATGGTTGATAAGATAGAGGATCATTAGCATCTGGATTACGACCAACAAATACTAAATAACCATTAGTTCCATTATCATCCATTGCTAAAGCAGGATAAGTTAATCCATCAGGTAATCCCCCTGTTGTAGCAAAGTCTGGTTCTACTGGTACTCTATGCCATATAACTGAATCCCCAGTAGCATCCCACTGCCCTATGTTTACAATATAAACAATTCTAGTGTAATTAGAACCATTATCTTCATTTGCATCACCTAAAACAAAAAATTTATCTCCATGTGATTGTAGAAATAATCTATTAAATAAAGTCTGTCTATCACTAGCCACATCTGGATAAAGTGTAGATTCAAATGGTAGAGGTTGATTATTTAAGCCTGTACCGTCTAATAATTCAGAACCATAAAAATCACCTCCCCATGTACCGCCTATAAGCATAGGACCTGTAACTACAATAGCAGCATTCTCATAGTTTGTATTACCAGAAGGATTATAAATAACTCCACTCGGATATCTACCCAAATAATCACTTGTAGAAATAGGTAAGCTCCATGGTATCAATGTTGTACTATCGAATGAGGTACCACCATTAGTAGATAATGATGTTCTAACAACACCGCTACCACCTGTATAAGCAGGGTCTTGTCTATAGGTGAATGCAATAGCGTTTAGCTCTTGATTGGCACTTAAACATGTCTGCTGCTCTAATAGTACTGAAAAAATATTGACAGAATGTCCCATCTTAGACATAGTTAAAGCCCTTTTATTGTTTTTTTGTGCTATTTTATTTAGTAATGGAGCTACTTCATTTTTATATGAAGTAAAAGAAATTTGTTTATCATTACTTAATGAGATCTTGTTTACTTTGAAAGCATCTAATTTTTTAGGTGCCACATTAGCATTCTTATTCTGAGCCATTAATAAGCTCACACTTACCATTAATACTAATGTTAAAATTGATTTAAATCTTTTCATAATTTTTATATTTTGGGGTTGTTGTTGCAAATTTATATAAAAATTTTTAATTATGCAAATTTTTTTAATGTTTTAGGTATAATTCAAACTAAAATAATAAATAGTTCGTTATATTAATAAATTTTTGCAACTAAAAAAGGAAGGATTTAAGTCCTTCCTTTTTTATTTTTAGTTTTTATGGATATACAATTTATTCTATGATTATCTTTTGAGTTTTTAAGAATTTACCCTCAGCTTGCAAAGAGAAAATATACATACCAGCAGGTAAATTATTTACATTAATATTTACGTTGGTACTTCCTGCTTTTACATTGATAGATTCAGAATAAACCTGTTGACCTAATATATTTGAGATATTTATAATAGCATTGGTACTGACTGGAGATATTATGTTTACATTTACATAATCATTAGCGGGATTTGGATATATAGATATTGAATTTATCGTATTATATTCATTAATTGAATTAATAACACCGATATCAGTTTTTTTAACTTTCATATAAAGAATATCATTTTCTTGTTGAGCATGGGTGTCGTCTTGTAATGCATTACCTGGACCATAATCAGCTTGAAATGTAAGATGTAAGTATTCATCAGTATTTTTAGCCATAGCAGGATAGACGCATTCTCGTAAATCAAAATCTTCCCCCGCAGTTAATTCAGTAAAATCACTCCATGTTTGTCCACCATCTGTAGATTTAGTTGCCCATAAATGACGACAAAATGCACCAAGGAACTGATTCTCGTTCATATGAGCAAAAACAACATAAATATCATTGTTATCGTCTATAGTTATTTGTGGTTGAGAAACTAATCCATGATTACCATAAGATGGAATTTCAATCCAATCACCTGAAAAATCATCAAATAATACACCACTATTATCTAAATCCATCAACCATGCTACAGGAATTAAATCTGTAGTTTCTGGATCTAGGTCATAATTAATAGTACCCATACCTTCATTCCAATAAGCAAGATAAGAAGTAAATGGGAACCATGAGAACATTTCTGAAGCTGGATCATCTACCATAACTCTTACTACACCAAAAGTAGCATGCATTAGTCCATCATTATCCATTTCTAGAGCTACAAGTCCGTCACAAACATATGTAGTGTCCAATGGGGTATTATAATCAAAAGGAAATGGATTAGGATGTTTAAAAACATCTATTTTTTCCCAAGTATCACCACCATCAGTAGATTTCATTATAAATACATCATGCCACATATTGCCTACTATGAAGGCAATAGTCCCGTTCTTAGGCTTTGCCCAAGCGTAGATATCTGCTGAATAGGATAACATGCCGTCATCAAATCCCATACCTGGCAATACACTATGTTCCCAAGTATTACCACTATCAGTAGATCGAGAATATATTATAGCTGTTCCTACACCCTGATATGGGTCAGTACCACCATGAGCAGATAATACATGGATTGTATCTCCAACAGTAATGACTCTTGGCCATGTAAGTTCAGCACCAGTTGGCGCAGTAATTACTGTTTGTGTCCAAGTTCCTGTGCCCTTGGTATCTCTTTTATTCATAACTAAATTAGAAGCTCCATCATGTGCAATAACTATTTCACCATTATTAAATGGGGAATAGCTGCCCCATCCTGTCCTAACAGTTTCTATCCTTTGTGTAGGTATCGGCCCCCATGATGTACCATCATAATAATTATAACCAGTACCTCTGTTGGCTAAAGAACCTGTACCAAAAACCCACGCAGCACCAATTGTACCATCAGGATATAAATAAATTCTAGTATCCATAGATTTATTAGTTTGAATATCATATTCAGTAGAACCTATAGCTTGATTATCAAATAATTTCTCATTAATAGATAAATAAGGAATTTTAACCTCTGGCACTGGTTCATCTCCTTTAAATAGTTTATGATATTCAGCTGTAACAGCATAATTTTTTAAATTAGTAGGTACCTTGGGCCTTTCTTGTGAAAATAGGCTCATTGAAAAACCTAATAAAATCACTAAAACAAATAAAATTTCTCTTTTCATATATTTTTATATTTTGGGGGTTGTTATTGCAAATTTATATAAAAATTTTTAATTATGCAAATTTTTTTAATAATTTAGCCTAATAATAATATTATGTAGATAAAATGAGTATTTTATATGATAAATATTTTTAAAAATTGAATAAAAAAAGACTAATAATGATAATTGAGTACTAATTATTTCTGATAGCAACAAAATTTTTATCTATTCTTTTTACAGTTAATCTAGGTAATAAAATAGAAATAATTATTAGTAATAAAATTATAAAAAAGTAATCAATGAACTTAAAAGCTATCGGATAAGCTTGATAACCTACCAAATCACCCCCTTGCATAGGAACTATGCCAAATTGTAATTGTAAAAATGCAATTGCACTTCCTAATAATAGTCCTATTAATCCACCACCTAAAACTATAATGGCTCCTTCCCTCAAAAAAAGCTTCTTTAATTGCGAAATATCCATCCCTAATGCATATAATGTCTGCACTCTTTTTTGTTTATCTATTAAAAGTAATCCTAATGAACTTATGACATTGAGAGAAGCTATTAATACAATAAATGCTAATAATATAAAAACTATCAATCTTTCATTACGCAATATTTTATACAAAAGTTCATCTTGCTGTTGTCGGTCTTTCACTATAAACCCTTCTGGCAATAATTTAGTAAGTTCTCTTTTCACCTTAGTGAGGCTGGCTCCGTTTGCTATATTTATTTCTATATTACTGTAATTATTTCCTATATCTAATAAATTTTGCACTTCTGATATAGGAGCATAGATGTAAACATTGTCATAGTCTTGATTGATAGCAAATATACCCGATACAGCACAAGCAGATTCAGTAAAAAGTGCAGTAGCAGATACCTGAGGCGAGTTTTCTTTTATTGAATATAAAAACAAATATCTCGAATAATCATTAATATTAACATTTAGGTTATGAGCTACACCAGTGCCTATAATAACAGCAGGGATAGAATCTAAAATAGTTACCCGGGACTCACCGTAAATTATATAAGGAGTGATATTTTGAACATTATAACCATCTGCTGATATGCCTTTGACTTTAACAACTATCTGCTCATCATCATATCTAGCAAGAGCAGTTGCTTCTATTGTGGGCTCAATGAAAGATATACCAAGAATTTGCTTTATTTTATCTAAATTTAATGAATTTTTATCAAATGGCTTACCATCAGCTTTAGTTATGCTTATATCAGGATAAATCACCTCTGTCATAGATACTATTACATCTTCAAAACCATTAAATACACAAATAACAATTATTAGTGCAGCCACAGCTATCATAATGCCAAAAAAAGTAACATAAGTTAAAATATTTATTAAACTATATGATTTTTTAGACTTCCAAAATCTATAAGCTATCCAATATGAGAGAAAAGCTGACCTCATTTTTTATGTAATATATTGTCAATTTTTTCGATATAATCTAAAGAATCATCAATAAAAAATTGTAAATCGGGCATCCACCTTAACTGATGTCTAATTTTTTGAACCATCAAATTTTTAATTTGTGATTTAAAAATTTGAATCTCTTGTAAAACAGTATCTTTATCAGATACACCGTAGATAGAAAGATATACTTTAGCTAGTTTCAGATCCTTTGATACTCTAACCACTGTAACTGTAATCATAGCATCATGAAACCAATCTTTAGCTTCATTGACAAAAATTTCCGATAAGGCCCTTTTAACGACACTGGCTACTCGCTGCTGCTTAATAGATTCCATATTATTCCTTATGTTTTTATAAATATTTAACAAAATTACAAAAAATTATAGATGATATTAAGAATAAATAATTTTGATTTTAATAATAGTTTGCTTTAATGGAACTTTTGTTATTAATAAATATGGAGATGGGAGTTTTGATAAGGAGGGAAAGAAGCTGTTTGAAACGGGTTCTATCCATGTGAGCCATGTGAGTAAAAAATTATTTTTATAGTTTATCAAGTTTTTTAATTAACAATAATTTTTATATTTGCAAAAAAATTATTGTTATGGATAAAATATTTGAAAACCCAACTAAAATATTTACCCTTACTAAAGAAGGCACTCGCGAGTTCTACGACAATCTCTATAATCAAATGGTTGAAGAAGGCAAAGATGTCGTAGATTATCAAGAAATTAAAGCAATGTCTACTGGAGTACTTTGTCCAGATTGCAATAGCAGTCATGTTATTAAAAATGGTTTGCAAAGCGGAGTTCAAAACTATCGATGTAAAAGCTGTGGCAGACAATTCAGAGTTACCACTGGCACTTTCATGTATGGCATTCATGAAAAGGGCAAAATGCTCGAATATATCAAATGTATGAGTGCAGGAATGAGCTTGAGAGAATGTGCAAGAATTGCACGCATAAGTTTAACAACGAGTTTCTTTTGGCGACACAGAATTCTCAGTGCTTTACAATCATTTGAAGACAATGTTAATTTCTTTGGAGTAGTGGAATTAGAAGAATTGCTAATGAATTACTCAGAAAAAGGTAAAAAGAAACGAGATAAGAAAGAATTAAAAAAACTAAAGAAAAAGAAGCCAACCAAAGTAGCAGTATTGGCAGCTACAGACAGAAGTGGAAATATACTATTCAAAAAATTAGAAGATGATAGAGTGCAAGCTGATCATATATCAGATTTTCTAAAATCTCGAATATCCAAAGATTCAGTGGTATGTGGCAGTGATAAAAAAGCTTTCAAAACTGTAACTGCAGAGCATATCAAACATAAAGAGATAACAAACAAAAACAAGATGAAGCGAGGAATATACAGTGTATCAAATGTTCATAAGAAGATAACAGATTTCGTGGGCTGGATATATTATAAGTTTCGTGGAGTTGCAACGAAATATTTGACAAATTACATAATGTGGTTTGTGGTTAAGGGGAAGTATTTGGCGGAGAAGATAATAGAAGATACTGGGAGGTTGCTGAATTTGGCTGCGTCGGATCGGAGGGCATGGGAGCGGTACAGCAATCTCATGTCGTCAACATATTTAATCTATAACATTTAAAGATTTTTCAAAATCTCTTTTTTCAATTTTTCCTCACTTAACATTCACTTTTCAATAAAGTAATATAAAAATTATTGTACTATTTTTATTTCGTTTAATATTCTCTGCGCATTGGCGTATTTGTCAATGATAAACAGCATATATCTGATATCGAGTACAATGTTTCGGCATCTGCTTTCATCGAAATAAAAATCGCTCATAGTACCTTCCCATACTCTATCATAATTTAGTCCAATTATTTCTCCTTTACTATTAAAGACAGGGCTTCCACTATTGCCACCAGTGGTATGTGCTGTACTTATAAAAGCTATTGGTAGCTCACCTTTAGCATTAGTATATGAACCAAAATTTTTTGTTTTAAATAATTTGAGTAGCGTGCTATCTATCTTGTAATCTTCTGCTTCTCCCCATAATGCTTTATCTACCATACCATTAATAGTTGTATAATAAAGATAAGTAATAGCATCTGCAGGATTATATGGTTTTACATTGCCGTATGATATTCTCATAGTGCTATTAGCATCATAATAATACTTGTTTGGTGGTAAATAATAGCTCTGTAGTCTGGTATATATGCGGTAAAGGCTATCTAATTTATTATTGTAATAGTCCTCCATTGGCCATATCTCTTTAGAATACCAGTATAATAATTGATTTGTTAGTAAATATAATGGATCTTTTTGAATTTTTTTAGGATTAATTTTATTTTTAATACATGCTTCTGATATTTTATCTATATTGATAAAAATAGATTTGTCTATATTTTTAGTAGCATTAACTTTAGTTTTCAATATCTCATCAGGTAAATATTTTGATAGGCTATCTAAATATTTAAAAGTAGAATAGAATAAATTTTGTTCTAATTCCAAATTATTATTTTTTAAAAAAATATTTACTTGGTAGCACCATTTACTTTGCCAGCTATCTATTTCGTTTTTTTGTAAGTCTTTAATATCGGATATTGTACGTTGTATTAATTTAATAATTTCATTAGAAAAATAAGCTTCATATAGCACTCTATCTATATATTCGTAGTCATAGATCCGCTGATGATATTGGTATATTGTATCTAACAAATTAGAATATTTTTTTAAAGAGTCGATATTTTTTAGCCAAGTAATAAATTCTTGTTCTTTAGCATATCGTTTATCTATGGCATTAGTTGCATTGATGCCTACTGTTTCGCCTTGCATTTTTTTCCAGTAGTTAGCTATACCAGCCCTTTTATTAGCATACATCAATCTTATAGTATCATTATTACGAGAAGCATTTTCTATAATATTCAATTTTGTTGTCCTAATGTCTATAGCTATAGGATTTATATGGTTTACATTCATATCTATACCTTTAGAAGTCATGAAATGAGTAGTTGACCCAGGGAATCCATATACGAATATGAAATCATCTTTATCTACGCCTTTTTTAGATACGGGAGCTACATATTTAGGTTTATATGGGACATTATTTTCTGAGTAATTAGCTGGTTCATTATTCTGATTTACATAGATGCGAAAAATTGAGAAATCTCCTGTATGACGTGGCCACATCCAATTATCTGTGTCACCTCCAAAATTACCAATAAATAAAGGGGGAGCTGCTACAAAACGTATGTCGCTAAACACTTCATAGGTCATCAGATAATATGCATTGCCGTAGTTAAACTCTCTAACTACAGCATTTATATAAGGTTTAGTTTTATTCTCTGCAGCAATATTTTTACTTATTTTGCTCACAATTTCTTTTCTTTGTTGTTCGGTAGCGTTCGCTGGTATTTGAGATAAAATTTCATTAGTTACATCTCGCATGTTTATCAATCTAGATATTGTAAGTCCAGAAATAGATATTTCTTCCTTAAAATCTTGAGACCAGTATCCATTAGTCAGATAATCATTATTGACAGTGCTCACCTTAGCTATCGATCCATATCCACAATGATGATTAGTTATTACTAGACCTTGTTCACTAACTATAGCACCTGTGCATCCACTACCGAATAGTACCACAGCATCCTTTAGACTAGAATTATTTATACTATATATTTCCTCTGGAGTCAATTTTAATCCTCTAGTAACCATATCATCATATTGAGCTTCTAAAAGGACTGGCAGCCACATTCCTTCATCTGCCAAAAGATTTTTACATAATGATAAACTTAAAATCACAATTAAAATCATTAATCTTTTCATAATACTATTATTTTTTATTAATTTATAAGCAAAAATAATAAAAGATATTTACTTATGAGTAATTTTTAAAATTAGTAATTTTGAATGTATTATGAGTTTTAAAATTTTTTAAAAAGTTAATGAGTTGACAAGTTTAAAGAGATAAATGGGGATATTACAATATTATCTAAAAAAATAAAGGGTTTATCAAAAAAGATAAACCCTTTAAAATTTGATTGAAATAATTTTAGAAAACTATCTGTGACAATTTCACATATCTATCGTAGCGCCATTTTGCTACTTTTTCTGCTTCATCAAAAAGTTCTTTAGCAGTTTGCGGATTAGATCTCATTAGAGAAGAGAATCTAACCTCAGAGAGTAGAAAATCTTGGAATAGGCCAAAATCTGGTTCTTTGCTATCTAATTGGAAAGGTATTTTACCTTCATCAGCTAAACGCGGGTCGTAGCGATACAAGGTCCAGTAGCCAGATTTGACAGCACGTTCTTCTTGATTTTGAGACTGTCCCATATCACCTTTGATGCCATGAGCTATACAAGGAGCATAAGCTATTATAATAGATGGTCCAGGAAATTCCTCTGCTTCTCTCACTGCTTTTAGATATTGATTAATATTAGCTCCCATAGCTACTTGAGCTACATAAACATAACCATAGGAGATAGCCATTAGTCCTAAATCTTTTTTTCTAATTTTTTTGCCAGAAGCAGCAAATTTAGCAATAGCACCAATTGGAGTAGATTTGGATGATTGACCACCAGTATTTGAATATACTTCAGTATCTAAAACTAAAATATTTATATCTTCACCAGAAGCCATCACATGATCTAATCCACCGTATCCAATATCATAAGCCCAGCCATCACCACCGATACCCCACACACTTATTTTGATGAGATAATGTTGATACTTTTTGATAAAATCAGCTATCTCTTGGGGAGCATTGGATATCATTGATAAGAGTTTATCCGTTGCTATTTCTGCGTTTTGGGCATTATACATGCCATCTATCCATTCTTGCATAGCATTTTTCAGTTCACTGCTAGCATTACTATCTGATATAAATTTTACGAAATTCTCTTTAATATATTCTCTGATTTTGCGAATACCACTTGCTATACCAAATCCATACTCAGCATTATCTTCGAATAAACTATTACCCCAAGCTACACCTCTACCATTGCGATTAGAAATTGTATATGGCATAGATGGTGCACTACCACCATATATAGATGAGCAGCCAGTAGCATTAGCTATCACCATACGCTCACCAAAAAGTTGAGTTATAAGTTTAATATAAGGAGTCTCGCCACATCCAGCACAAGCACCGCTAAATTCAAATAATGGTTGAGCAAATTGACTACCTCTAACAGTTTTGTATTTATCTACTACTGTATCTTTGTAGCCTACTTTTTGATCCATATATTTGAATCTATCATTTTCATCTAGATGGTCTTGTAATTGTTCCATTACTAATGCTTTTTCTTTAGCAGGACAAACATTTACACAAACTTCACAGCCTGTACAGTCTAAAACGCTTACTTGTAATGAATAATTGTATTCTTTGGTAGCACCATTGCCTTTGATAGATTTGGTACCTGATGGTGCATTAGATAATTCTTCATTGGTAAGTAAAAATGGACGAATTACAGCATGAGGGCAAGCATATGCACATTGATTACATTGTGTACAATTCTCTGGTATCCATACTGGCACAGTAACAGCAATACCACGTTTTTCGTATTTAGATGTTCCTGATGGGAAAGTACCATCTTCTCTTCCTTTAAATATAGATACTGGCAGCTTATCTCCTTCCTGAGCATTCATTACTCTGACTACCTGTGAAATAAATTCTGGAGCGTCATCTTGTTCATAATAAATAGGGCTCTCATCAGGTAAGTTTTTCCATTCTTCTGGCACTTTCACTTCTATTACTTCTGTACCACGTTCTATGGCTTGATAGTTCATTTGCACTACTTTTTCGCCTTTTCTACCAAAAGATTCTTCTACAGCTTTTCTCATTTCTTTGATAGCTAAATCATAAGGAATGATATTTGTAATTTTAAAGAAAGCAGATTGCATAATAGAATTTATTCTATTTCCCAATCCTATTTCTCTAGCTATCTTCGTAGCGTCAATCACATAAAATTTAATTTTATTTACTGCTAAATATTTTTTAATAGAATTAGGCAGCTTTTCTTTAGTAGTTTCTACGTCCCAGATAGTATTTAATAAGAAAGTACCACCAGGTTTCAGCCCGCTGAGCATATCGTATTTACCTAAATATGCTGGTACATGACAAGCAACGAAATCAGGTATAGTAACTAAATAAGGACTACGTATAGGGATATCGCCGAAACGTAAATGTGATACTGTAAATCCACCAGATTTCTTAGAATCATAAGCGAAATATGCTTGGCAATATTTATTTGTTGTTTCACCAATTATTTTTATTGAGTTCTTATTAGCACCTACAGTACCATCAGAACCTATACCATAGAATCTAGCAGAATAGATACATTGATGTGAAATATTAATTTCTTTTTCTTGTGGTAAAGATGAGAAATTGATATCATCTATAATGCCAATAGTGAAATGATCTTTAGGTTCTTTTTGTTTTAAATTATTATAAATTGCTAATATCTGTGAAGGTGTGGTATCCTTGGAGCTAAGACCATAACGTCCACTATATATTTCTGGAGCATTAGGTTTCCCATAAAAGATATTTTTTATATCTAAATAGAGAGGTTCGCCCATAGCACCAGGTTCTTTTGTCCTATCTATTACAGCTATACGTTTCACTGATTTTGGTAAAACATTTAATAAATATTTTTCGCTAAAAGGACGATATAGGTGTACGTTTATGAGGCCCACTTTCTCGCCCATGTTCATTAAATAATCTACAGTGTCTTTAATAGTATCAGATACAGATCCCATAGCAATTATGATATTCTCTGCCTCTGGGTGACCATAGTAATCAAATGGATGATATTCTCTACCAGTCAATTTAGTAATTTCTTGCATATAATATTCTACTAAATCTGGTATTTTATCATAAAATGGTTGTGCTGCTTCACGCGCCTGGAAGAATATATCGGGATTTTGTGCAGTACCACGAATAACTGGATGATTTGGATTAAGAGCTCTACTACGAAATTCTTCTATAGCTTTCCAATCTATAATGTTTATGAAATCTTCTGCATCTAATTCTTCGATTTTTTGTATTTCGTGAGATGTTCTAAATCCATCAAAAAAATGTAGGAAAGGCACTCTGCCTTTGATAGCAGCTAAATGTGCTACAGGAGCTAGATCCATAATTTCTTGCACACTACTTGTAGCTAACATAGCAAAACCAGTCATTCTAGTAGACATCACATCAGAATGATCTCCGAATATAGATAATGCATGTGCAGCAACAGTACGAGCGGATACATGAAATACTCCTGGCAAAAGCTCACCAGCGATTTTGTACATATTAGGAATCATCAATAATAAGCCTTGGCTAGCAGTATATGTGGAGGTTAGAGCACCACTTTGTAAACTTCCATGTACAGCTCCAGCAGCTCCAGCTTCACTTTGCATTTCTATTACTTTCACAGTAGAACCAAAAATATTTTTCCTGCCTTCAGCAGCCCATTCATCTACATACTCTGCCATCGGTGATGATGGAGTGATAGGATAGATAGCAGCTACCTCACTAAATATATAACTAACATGAGCAGCAGCATGGTTACCATCACAGGTAATAAATTTTTTATCTTTCTTCATTTTTATATGTTTTTATTTTATTTGTTTGCGAAATTAATCATTATTGTTCATATTGTCAAACTAAATTTATAAATATCATTTTTGTTGACTTTTTCTAAATTATTTCACTTGGTTACTATGATTTTTTTAATAAAATATTAATTCAAAAAAAATTTTTTCATTTTAAAAAATATTTTTATTTTTGCAAAAATAAATAACGGCGTCGTAGCTCAGTTGGTAGAGCAGAGGACTGAAAATCCTTGTGTCGGTGGTTCAATTCCACCCGATGCCATTACCAGGGGGCAATAAAAAAATTGCCCCTTTATATTTTGTAAAAGTTCTTTGTTTTTTATTTGTAATTTTGTTCTCAAATATAAGGCCCTGTAGTTCAATGGATAGAACGGAAGTTTCCTAAACTTTAAATGCAGGTTCGATTCCTGCCGGGGTCATTTTATTTTTTGTAATTTTACAAAAATTTATTTTGACATATTTATTTATATAATGAATAATCATACCATATATATAGATTTTGGCAATACAAGTACTAAATTGCTTTTAGATAATGAAGATTTCTACTCTTTCCCTTCAGATAGTTCTTTATTTGAAAATATTGTAGATATTATCAATAAATATAATGTTAATAAAGGGCTGTACGCATCTGTGATTTCCCTTACTGCAGATTTAATACTTTTTTTGCAAGAACATAATGTTTTTTCTTTAAAGCAAGCTAATTTAGATTTGCCATTTTCACTAGAATATGAGAGTATAGATACATTAGGTGAAGATAGAATAGCAGCCGCTATAGGAGCATTTAGTTTAAATAATGACGAAACATTTTTAACTATTCAAATAGGTACTGCTATTACATATGATTACGTTATTAATAAAAAATATTTGGGTGGTGCTATCAGTCCTGGCTTTGCTATTAGATATTTATCTTTACATAATTTTACACAAAAATTACCGTTATTAAGAGTAGAAAATCAAAATTTCAATATAAACATGATAGGCAAAAATACTATAGAAAGCATACATTCTGGTGTTTATTGGGGAGTATTGCATGAGATACAAGCTCGTATAGATGATTTCATAAATAAATATCAAAGTCCAGCTTATATCAGTACATCTTTTAAACAATATTTGGATAAGAAATTAAAAAATTGCAATTTTGCAAATCAAAATTTAGCTCTTCTAGGACTAAAATTTTTACTGAAATGAAGTTTTTTATTAAAAGTAATTTATTTTTTATAATGTTTATTATATGCATTTCTTTTTTAGAAGGGCAAAATAATTTTTATAATCCATACTCTAGATATGGCATTGGTGATGTGCAGACTACTAATCATGCTATGCTTTATGCTATAGGTATAGATGGTGGTTCATTTTATGATAAAAGTATAATAAATTATCTAAATCCAGCTACTTATGCTATTTTCGACTCTTCATCTATTATTTTAAATATTGGAGCTAATGCTAGTGGCAATGTGGTTAGCAATACTTTACAATCTTATTCTCAATGGGGAGGTGGACTTTCTATGATTAGTGGTGGGTTCAGAATTAATAAATTCCTCTCTGCAGCTATAGGCCTTGTACCTTTTTCTAATGTAGGTTATAAAATCATTGACTCTGTAGCTGAGTTTCCTTCTTCTTCATATAAAAATGTCTATTCTTCTTATGGTGGCATTAATCAAGCTTTTGCTGGCTTTGGGATTAATATTACCAAAAATTTTGCATTAGGATTAAATGTTAGCTATCTCTTTGGCACTATTTATCAAAATAATTATACAGATATCGATACTTCTTATTTTCTGGATAATAGATATACAAATGCGACGTTTGTAAACGATATTTATTTTAATGCGGGACTTAGATTTATAGTACCAATGGATAAATCTAACCTTTCTTTTGGTTTTTCGTACGCACCATCGATGAATATTAATGCTAATAGAACCATTAGATCTGAATTGATAACCTTTGGAATTAATAACGACGCAAGTATAGATACTATTAATGAGACAATTATTGATGGAGAATATTTATTCCCTTCTTTCTATAATGCTAGTATAGGCTGGGATAATAAGAAAAATATTAAAATTTTCTTAAATTCTTATTTCGCTAATTGGGAAAAATTTAAAAATTTTGGAGAAACAGATAGTTTACAAAATAGCTTTGCTATACAAACTGGTTTTTCTATTATTCCTAACCCTAATTCTTTCAAAAATATATTTGTTAGAAGCAATTATATTATTAGCTTAAAATACAATAAAACATATTTAAATCTTCGAAATACTTCTTTAGATGCATATACTATATCTACTAGCATGATTATCCCATTTAGACCAGCTTTTAAATCTATTTCATCTATTGGCATTAATTTTGCTTATACTTTCCAAGGAACTAAAAAAAATAATTTGTTAACTGTAAATAATTTTAATATTGGAATATCTTTACAAATAAAAGAAGGATTTTATGAGAAGAAAAGATATGATTAAAAATGAAATTTAAAAAAAATAAAAATATGAAAAAGTTAGTTTTAGTTTTAGTAATGTTAATATGTATAGGTGGGATAAATGCTCAAGACACAAGTATTATTTTTCCAAAACCATGCAGCATAAAAGGGCCTAAATGGGGCCAAGATAGCATAAAAGCTGTGCAGAGTTATTCTATTTTTAGAGAAAATATGAAGCAATGGAGTGCTAATAAACAAAGAACAGAATTATTAGATTATTCTTTAGAAAGTTGGAGATATTTATTCAATCATGCTCCTTTAGCTAGCCCTTATATCTATATTGATGGGCAAGATTTAATAGAGTATTTAATTAAGAAAAATGAAGCTAATACTGCATTAAAGCAAAAATATATCGATACTCTATTGATGATTTTCGATAAAAGAATAGAAGCCTTTGGTTGTGAATCTCACTCTTCAGAGGGATTTGTTTTAGGTAGAAAAGCACTTTCTTTATTAAAATACCGACCCGAAAATACTCAAGAAATATTAGCTACTTTTCGTCGAAGCATCGAGCTAGGTAAAGAAGATGCTGAACCAGCAATTGTGTTTAGCTATTACAATTTTATAGTAGATCAAGTAAATAAAGGTCAAATGGACACCTTAATTATTTTTGAGGAATATGATAGGTTATCTGATTTAATGAATAAAAGATTAGTAAAATTGTATGATGAATACAAAGATAATCCTGCAGATAGCACTAAATATGAAAGATCTATTAAAAATGTTCAAGCTGCTATAATAAATATGGATAATTACATGGCTCCTTTTGCTAACTGCGACATAATAATAACTATTTATAATAATAAATTTGAACAAAATAAAGAAAATATTGAATTTCTGAGAAGATTGGCCAATATAATGGAGAAAAAAGGTTGTGACGACAACCAATTATACTTCAAAGCTTCTGAACAATTGTATGCTTTAGATCCATCGCCCGCATCAGCTTTATCATTAGCTAAGTCATTTATAAAAGCTAAAAGATATGAAGATGCTGCCAAATATGCAAGTCAAGCAGCTGATAACTTTGATAATGCCGATGATAGATTTGATGCATACATGATTTTAGCAGAAGCATATAGATTAAATGGACAATATTCAGCTGCTAAAAATGCTGCATTGAAAGCCTCTAACATAAAACCAAACAGTGGTAAACCATTTATCTTTATAGGTGATTTATATATGATAACTGCAAATAGTTGTGGCGATAATCCAGTAACTAAACGTGCTGGCTATTGGGCAGCTTATGATCAATATACTAGAGCTAAAAAAGACCCAGAATTTGCAAGTATAGCTTCTAAAAAAGCTTCTGAAGCGTATTCATATTTCCCTAAAACTGAAGATTTATTTTTCTACGGATATTATAAAGGGAATTCTTACACAATTAATTGCTGGTATACTGAAACTACTACCATCAGAGCTATTGATTAGAATACAGATATGAAACATGTAGGATATCTATGTTCATTTATTTTATTGTCTTTCACTTTTTGGGGGTGCCAACCCAATACTATTGAAGAAATAAAAAAGGTAAGTGAGCAAGATACCTTTCCTGTAGCTGTCATTAATAATGCAGATGTTTATTATTCTGATAGTGGAATGGTAACTATGCATATTTTAGCTCCTTCTATAAAAAATTATATATATCCAAATGATATTACAATATTGGAAGGAGCATTAAAAGGTAATTTTTATGATTCTCTTGGCCAAGTGCGGTCAGTCATATATTGTAATTATGCAAAATTAGATGATAAAAATGGTATCGTAGAGCTTAGAAAAAATGTAAAAGTTTTTAACATTATCGATGAGACTGAGTTCTACTCTGAGGAATTATTATGGAATCGTCGAGAGCATGTTATCACTTCTACTAAATTTATCAGAATAGTAACTCCTGATAAGATTATTTGGGGAGATGGGTTGGAATCAGACGAAGAAATGAAAAATTATAAAATCCTCAAACCTAAAGGCGAAATTTATGTAAATGAGTTATAGCATTTGACTAATGACTACCAAGATTTTTTAAATTAATTATTTGATTTTTAAACAATTTTCATTAATTTTAAATAGTTTTTATATTAATTTTTCAATGTATTTTTGCAATTGATTTTATTAATATATAATTATAAAAAGTAGATGCATAGGATAAATATCACAAAATACGTACAATTTTTTTTAATAATATTAATGATTTTAAATAATGTGCTATCAGCACAGAGTGAATCACAAAAGAAAAAATTAGAAGAACAAAAATCTGAATTAGAAAGACAAATTAAAAAAACAGAAAGTCTCTTACAAACAACTCGTAAAAATCGTAAAAATTCTCTCGCAGAGTTAGATTTGCTTAATGCTAAACTAAGAGATAATCAGAAAATGAAAAATATTATAAGTTCTGAATTAAATTATGCTGATGCTAAATTAAGTGAAATTTCTAAACAAATACCCATTGTCCAACAAAATATTCAAGATTTATCTGTCGGTCTTGGCAAAATAATTACTTTAATGTATGTTTATCAAACACAACAAAATAGAATTTCTTATATTATAAGTGCGAGTTCTTTTAATAAAGCCTTTGAGCGTTATCAATATTTAAAAAGACTTGTTAATATTTATAATTTACAATTAAAAAATTATCAAAGTTCATTACAGCAATTAACAGCTTTGCAAAAAGAATATGAACAATTAAAAATAGAAAAACAAAAATTAATAGCACAGCAGGACTCTATATTATCTGTAATAGAAAAAGAAATTAATAATAAAAATGCTCTTGTTAATGAATTAAAGAAAAAAGAAACTAATCTAGAAAAGCAAATAAAAGAACAAAAAAAGATACAACAAGAATTAAACAAACAAATACAATTAATTATTAAAGAATTAGAAAAAGCAAGAGCAGCGAAACTAAAAGCCGCAACTAAACCTTCATCTACTGCACCATCTACGGCAACTAAGCCAGTTACTAGTACAACTATCGCAAATAATTATAGAGGTAAAATATCAAAACCAGTAGAAAATGGAGTAATAGTAGGGAATTTCGGAACGCAGAAACATCCCATATATCCAGGTATCACAATACAAAACAATGGAATAGACTATAATGTAAAACCCGAAGAAAACGTTAAATGCATATACGATGGTACTGTGTCGGCTATTTTTTCACTTCCCAATCAACTAAAAGCTGTAATAGTGAAGCATGAAGATTTTTTATCAGTATATTCTAATCTATCTACTATATATGTGAAACAAAACCAAAAAATCAATAAAGGCACTCCTATTGGCAAAACTGGTTATCTAAATGACTATAAAGCAAATATTTTACATTTTGAGATTTGGACAGATAGCAAAGATCCAGAAAATCCATTATATTGGTTAAGTAATTAATATTTATTAAAACAATTTAAATATGAATCTATTCGATGGGATAACAGAATATCTACTAGTAATGAGAAAGACCTTTACTAGGCCAGTGAAATTTAAAACTATGGTGCAGCAAATAGTGCATGAGATGTATTACCTGGGTGTAGAATCGCTACCTATAGTTTGCTTCCTTAGTCTTTTCATAGGAGTTGTGGTGATGATACAGATAGCATTTCAAATGGAGAGCCCATTAATTCCCAAATATACCGCTGGATTTATAACAAGAGTAGTGATTATTTATGAATTTTCTCCTACTATTATGAGTATGCTTTTATCTGGTAGAGTAGGATCTCGAATAGCTGCAGAGATAGGAACAATGAAAGTTACTGAACAAATTGATGCTTTAGAAGTTATGGGAATAAATTCAGCATCTTATCTTATTTTACCTAAGATAATTGCTTTTGTTCTTATAATGCCAGTGATAATAACTTTTAGCATCTTCTGTGGTTTATTCGGTGGTTACTTAATCACAATGGGTACTGGTGAGATACCTACGAGTGAATATTTTTATGGACTTAGAGCTTTTTTTACTTCTTTTGAAGTTACTTATGCCTTGATAAAAAGTTTATTCTTTGGTTTTATCATCACATCTATAAGCGGGTACTATGGATATATCGTAGAAGGTGGTGCACTAGAAGTAGGTAAAAATAGTACTAAAGCCATGGTGCAATCTAGCATTTTCATTATTATTTTTGACGTTATTTTGACACAAATCTTTTTAGGCTAATAATTATGATTAAAGTAAAAAATTTAGTAAAAAAATTTGATGATAAAGTAGTACTTGATAGCATTAATACTACATTTGAACCAGGTAAGGTGAATTTGGTAATCGGCAGGAGTGGTTCAGGAAAAACTGTTTTTATGAAATGCTTATTAGGATTATTAATCCCAGAAGAAGGTGAGCTATTTTATAGCAACAAAAACTTTTATTCTTTAACTGAAAAAGAACAAAAAAATATTAGAAAAGAAATGGGAGTAGTCTTCCAGAGTGGTGCTATTTTTGATTTTTTAGATGTAGAGGGCAATGTACGTTTCCCCTTAGATATGTTTTCGGATATGACTCAAAAAGAAAAAATAGATAGAGTAAATTTTTGTTTAGAAAAAGTAAATCTAGAAGGAACCAATAAATTAAAATCATCTGAACTAAGTGGTGGAATGAAAAAACGCTTAGCTATTGCCCGTGCTATTGCATTAAATCCTAAATATCTATTTTGTGATGAACCTAATTCTGGTCTAGATCCCCAAAATGCTGTTACCATAGATGAATTAATCTATAATCTAACGCATGAGTTTAATACTACTACTGTGGTTAATACTCACGATATGAACTCAGTTATTAAAATTGGCGAAAAAGTAATATTTTTCTACGAAGGTCACCTATGGTGGGAAGGCTCTAATGAAAATATTCTAAATACAGATAATAAAGAGCTGAGAGATTTTATTTTTGCTTCTTCTCTGGCTCAAAAATTATTAGAAACATCATGAGTACTTTAGAAATTATAATTATCATCATTTTAGTTTTAGCAGCCATCAGAGGCGTGATGACTGGCTTTCTGAGGCAAATAATCATTTTTGTTGGTTATTATTTGCTAGCATTATTGTTTTTTAGCATTATCGGAACAAATAATTTTGACTTGCCTTTTGCTACTAATAGCAATTCATTATTTTATAATATTTTAACATTAATAATAATGATCATTGGTGGAGTTTTATTAATTAAATTCGCCGCTCAAATAATAAATGCTATATTTAATAAAATACCAGTTTTAGGAACTATGAATAGAATATTAGGTATGATATTATGTGTGTTTCTAGTAATGTTTATAATCGGTAGTTTTATTACAATATTAATAAATTTAGGAGTGCAACCAGAAAGCCTAAAGCTGACCAATAATGGTATAACAAATTTTTGTTATAGATTATTTGTTACATTAATTGATATTTTCTAAAACTTAAAAAATTATGACAAGAGATTATGCATTAGATTTATTAAAAAGATATGTTAAAAATCCTAAACTTATAGCACACTCATTAGCATCAGAAGCTATAATGAGAAAATTAGCTAATCATTTTGGTGAAGATGAGGATAAATGGGCTTTAGCTGGACTTTTACATGATATAGATGTAGAAATCACCAATGCTAATCATGAACTACACGGATTAAAAGCAAAAGAGATACTACAAAATGAAGGTGTAGATGATGATATAATAGAAGCTATAGTTTTGCATAACGAAATGGCTGCTAAAATGCCAAGAACTACATTATTTCATCATGCTTTAGCAGCAGGAGAAACCTTATCTGGTTTTATATTCGCTGTTGCCCTTATTTACCCGTCAAAAAAAATTAGTGATGTAAAAGTATCATCAGTTACTAAAAGAATGAAAGAGAAACGCTTCGCAGCTAGTGTAAATAGAGATACAATAATGGAATGTGAAATGATAGGTCTCTCATTGAACGATTTTGTACAATTGTCTCTGGAAGCACTAGCACCTATAGAAGATACTCTTGGATATATTTAAAAATATAATTTTTTAAAATAAATTAATGAATAAACTAATAATAAGAACTGGCAAAGTAGAATCTATCAAGCGATATCACCCATGGATATTCAGTGGTGCAGTTAAAAATATTGAAGGTGAGCCTAAAGAAGGTGAATGGGTAGAAGTTTATGATAATCATAATAACTTCCTCGCAATGGCTCAATTTTCTGGCAAGGGTAGTATAATAGCTCGTATCATTAGTTATCAAAAAGAATATCCATCAATAGATTTTTATAAAAATAAAATTGCTAAAGCTAAAACTATAAGAGAGACTATAAATTTACCTCTTGCAGATATTACAAATGCTTTTAGATTGATTTATGGTGAGGCAGATGAACTACCTGGACTTATAATTGACTTTTATAATTATCATCTAGTAGTCGAAACTCATACATCAGGTATGTATAATGATATACAATTAATATCAAATGCGCTACAGGAAGTTTTTGGCAATGAGCTAAAATCTATTTTTGTAATAGATAAATCACAAAATGTAAAAAATGCTTTCTATACATATAAAATTGCAGATTTATCACTTCCAATAATTATAAAAGAAAATGGGAATTCTTTTTATATTAATTGGGAAGAGGGACAGAAAACTGGTTTTTATATAGATCAAAGAGATAATAGAAAATTATTGCAACAATATGTTGATGGTAAAACAGTATTGAATATGTTTTGCTATACAGGAGCATTTAGTGTATATGCAGCTAAAGGAGGTGCAGATAGAGTGATATCTGTAGATAGTAGTGCTGAAGCTATACAGCTAGTGAATAAAAATTTGGAATTAAATCAAATAGACGCTAAATATAATGAGCCTATAAGAGAGGAAGCAATCACTTATCTAAATAATATGCCTAAAGATTATTTTGATTTAATAATATTAGATCCACCTGCTTTTGCTAAATCGATAGATGCTCGACATAATGCCATAAAAGGATATAAAAGAATAAATAGTATAGCTATAGAAAAAGTAAAACATAATGGTATAATATTTACTTTTAGTTGCTCTCAAGCTGTGTCTCCTTCGCAATTTGAGGGAGCTATAATGAGTGCAGCAATAGAACAGGGTAGAAAGATTAGAATATTACATAGACTCACTCAGGCTCCATGCCATGCTCCTTCGTTATTTCATCCAGAAGGGTATTATTTGAAAGGATTAGTTTTATTAGTAGAATAGTTGTTTTTTGAAAAACACATATTTTTTGATTATATAAGATGTATACTTTATTATCTAAATTTTAATCACTTATTTTTTTGTTTTTCCAGTTCTACTGGACCTATTTTATTCATTAGTGATAGGATCTTGTCTCTACGTTTATACAATCTTGGATGTTGGGTATGAGGATTCCATTTTCTTGGACTTGGAAGGCTGGCTGCTAAAGTAGCGGCTTCAGTTTTTGTGAGACGTTTAGCATTTTTACCAAAATATATTTCTGAAGCTTTTTCTACTCCATAGATGCCATCGCCCAGTTCGATCACATTCAAATATACTTCCATTATTCTTTCTTTAGACCAAAATATTTCAATTAATACAGTGAAATACGCTTCAAATGCCTTACGCACCCAACTACGATCTGGGAATAAGAAAACATTTTTAGCTACTTGCTGACTGATAGTACTACCGCCGAGTTTTCTTTTATGAGTTTTGTTATATTCTATAGCATATTTTATTGCTTCTATATCAAAGCCAAAATGTTTAGTAAATTTATTATCTTCGGCAGCTACAACTGCTTGCACCATATAAGGACTTATTTCTTCTATGGGCACCCATTTTTTTTCTAATCTTATAGGTTTACCATCTTTTTTTTGTTCGAAACATCTAATGATCATTAGAGGCGTAATAGGAGGATTTACCCATTTGTATATTATTACCAATCCTGTAGTAGCACTAAAAAAAATAATTATTATTGTGCGAATTATTCGCCAAAATTTTTTCATTTAAAAAAAATTCAATTATTTAATTGAATAATTCATCTACTATCCATTTCAGATCAGATTCGTCTAATTGATAAAATGCACCAGTAGCTTTGTTTTTTGTTAATAATTGAAAGAAATATTCTTTATTTAGATTAGGAATATTTAAATCTTTTAGTTTAATAGGTGCATGTATAGCTTGTAGACTTTCTAAGGCTTTTAGGATAATAATATCAGGATCATCAGTATCAAAATATGTCAATCCAAATTTTGTAATGCCATAAGCACTTTTGTTTTTTAGCCAATTAAGCCATGCAGGATATACAACAGATAATGACGCACCATGAGGCACATCATACAGTAAAGAAAGATGATGACCAATATCGTGTACACCCCAATCTCCAGTTTTTTTGCCCATTATAGTTAATCCATTTAGTGCACAGGTAGAAGCATACATTATTTTTTCTCTATATTCATAATTAGTTAAATCATCTAAAAGTAAAGGTCCATATTCCATTATTTCATCAAATATTGCTTTACCGAATCTATCAGATAAAGTGGCATCGCCCATACCGAAAAATGCTTCCCATAGATGTGCTATGATGTCTGCCATTCCGTAAATAGTATAGTTTAAAGGGACAGAGATTGTGTAAGTAGGATCACAGAATGTATCTTTAGGAAAAAGTAATACTGAACCGATAGCTGTTTTTACTTCTTTTTCTTGATTTTGTAGCACTGAGGTGCCATTCATTTCGCTACCAGTAGCTGCTAAAGTATTCACTGCTACTATTGGCAGAGCTTTGGTAGGTTTTACAATATATTCATAAAAATCCCATACATCCCCATCATAATAAAAACCAACAGCAATAGCTTTGGCACTATCTATAGCACTGCCTCCACCGATAGCTATAATTGCATCAATATTTTCTTTTTTTGCAATGGCGATACCTTCTCTCACCTCTTCTACACGTGGATTTGATTTTATTTTATCTAAAATATGAAATTTAATATTTGATAATTTTAGTTGATTGATAACATCATCTAAACTGCCATTTTGTTTAGATGAGTTTGCTCCCGTAACTATTAATACGTTACTTGCATAATCATTAATTGTACTGCCCAGTTTTTGCACACAATCTTTCCCAAAATGCAATCTTGTAGGTATATTCCATGTGAAATTCATCATAATAATTTTTTGCAAATTTATAAAAACTAATTAAAATTTTCTTATAAATTCTTTCTTTTCCAAAGAAAGAAACAAAGAAAAATCTTATCTTGAGAAATGATTTGATATTTTTTGAAGAATTGCATTTATTTAATCAATGGAGGATTTTATGAAAACTTTTTGATTTAATTTGTTAATTAATTTACAACTAATATCTTGTTAAACTTATCAACTAATTATCTATCACCCCTTTTCCCTGTCTCCTCTTCACCTCGTCACCACCTCTCACCTACACCCTATCACCCTGTCTCCTCGTCTAAACTCATCAACCTTAATTTTATTATTTGTGCTCATTTGTGTGTATTTGTGGATAAATAACAACAATTTGACAGTTAAATGCTAACCTAAATAATTTACCCACAACAAACGTTATAGAACCATTATTTTTTTAATATTTTAACTTTGATTTGTGTAAAAAAATGTTTATATTTGCAATAATAATTTATAAAGTTATGACAGAAGATAATATAAAAAAAGTTGCTGATATTTTATTAAAGAATGAATATATTGTTGCACTTACAGGTAGTGGTATCAGTGTGGCCAGTGGATTAAGAACTTTTAGAGGTAAAAATGGTTTATGGGAAGAGTACAATCCTCAAGCATTAGAAATATCGTATTTTTATGAACATAGGGCTGAATCATGGAATTGGATTTATAAATTATTTTTTGAACCACTAAAAAATGCTCAACCTAATGCAGCTCATTATGCTTTGGCAGAATTAGAAAATATGGGTAAGTTAAACGCTATTATCACTCAAAACATTGATGGCCTGCATCAAGCTGCAGGTAGTAAAAATGTTATCGAATTTCATGGCACAACAAGAAATCTGATTTGTACTAAGTGTGGCGCAGATTACAGCAGAGATGAAATAGATTTTTCTATTTTACCTCCTAGATGCGCTAAATGTGGTGAAATTCTGAAGCCAGATTTTGTATTTTTCGGAGAAATGATACCACATAAAGCTGCTGAATATGCTTATCATCATGCTATGCATTGTAATGTTATGCTAATTATTGGTACTTCAGGTGTTGTGATGCCTGCTGCAGATCTACCTCGTATAGCTAAACAAAATAATGCTACTCTCATAGAGATAAATCTCGAACAATATAATGAGAGATTTTTTGCTCCAGATATTTTCATTCAAGGTGATGCAAATGTTATTTTACCTAAATTAGTAGAAGAGATCAAAAAATAATATTTTTTTGCAAGATTTGATTTTTAGTTTTGCACATAATGAAACTTTAGTTTACTAAAAATTTTCTTATTTCTCAAAAAATAATCGATAAGAATTGATCTAGGATATAAAAATTTAGTAGTTTCTGAATTAATTTTAGGATCGTAATATTTTTTTAAATTATCAAAATCTTTATGTGCAAGTGAAATAGCTTTAATATTAGAAAATTTGCCTGTAATAAAATAAAATAATATCATTAGATACTCGATTAAATGTCTTACCTTATATACTTTTCTGAAAATATAAGGAGGAAGGTTTTTGTACAGCATTAAATAGTTATTTCTAATATTCAAAAATAGTTTTTTAGGATCATTATATTGCAAACTGGCACCACCTAAATGATAAATTTTACTTTGGGGGATACAAGCTAATTTATAGCCGAGATGTTGTATACGCCAGCATAAATCTATTTCTTCCATATGAGCAAAAAAACGTTCATCAAAGCCCCCCAGTTGATTATAAATAGAAGACCTTATCACAAAGCAAGCACCTGAGGCCCAAAATATGTCAGTTATATCATCATATTGTCCTGTATCTTTTTCTATGGTATTAAATATGCGTCCTCTACAAAATGGATAACCCCATTTATCCACATAACCACCAGCAGCACCAGCATACTCGAAATATTCTGGATTGCTGAAACTGAGTATTTTAGGTTGTAAAGCTGCATAATCCTTATTTTTTTCTAAAAAATCTATCAAAGGCTCGCACCAATTATTGGAAACTGCTACATCAGAATTCAATAGAATATAATAATCACTCTCTATTTGTTTTAGCCCTTCATTATATCCTTTAGCAAAGCCATAATTTTCATTCAGAGTAATTAATTTTATATCATCTGGATAATTTTTTTGTAACCAATCAACGCTTTCATCAGTTGAGCCGTTATCGATTACATAAATTTGATAATTACAAGAGTTATATTTAATGAGAATAGGTATAAATTTTTGAAGCAGTGATATTCCATTCCAATTAAGTATTACTACAGAAACTAAAGGCATCATTACCGTGGATTATCGAAATAGTCATTTACTTTACTACCCCAGCCGAATTCTGGATCGTCATCTTCTGGATTGCCAGAAGAGTAAATTTTTCGTGACAATCTTTGCCTCCAATTAGGATTTCTATATTCGCCTCTCACATCACTATGCAATAATTCATAATTATTATATGTAAGCGAAGGGTTATAAAAGACAAATTTTTTGTTAAACTCACCATTTACTTCGTGATAATGCCATATTTCATAAGGGAAAGCATTGGGTTCATTTTCATTCTGAACAATGGTATTTGGTGGCCCATATTTCAAATATACTCTACCACGATCTGTCATATATCCTTTTCTAATCTGTGTACTGTATTTTTGATTAACAGCATCTATCTTTTCTAAATAATTTTGCCAAGCATTTTCAGGATTTTGAGGATCTTTATTCGCCCAGTAAGTATATATAAATTTTTTTATTTCATTTGTATCTGTCGATTTAATATATTTTTTTATTAATTCTACCTCTACAGAGCTACTAATGGGAGTTAATATTCTCAAGAATTCATGTAAGGAGTCTAAACTTTTTACTTTTTCTAAATAATTATAATCTTGTTCAACTATTTGATATGGCAAAATAGAAGGATGATCTACATATATGGGTAGCTGCACTTGAGCTACAGTAATGCCACTTGTATTTATTGCTTCACTAACTAAAGCATAATTGCCAGAAGGCAATTTAGAAATATTAAAATTACCGATAAATCCTATAAAATTTTCGACATTCATTTTTTTAGTAAAATAATAGTTTTCTAAAATTTGTCTATTATTCATATCTTCTAAATAAATGCACAAAAGGAACTGTTTATTAGTGTCGAAATTTTTAAAATTATAAATTTCGAAATAAAAATATAATAATGAATCATTTTCTTCGAAAATATTTATTGGTCTATATTTTAATTGATAGCCACCTTTAGTAAATTCATCATTATCATTTTGAGCTGTAGAATATCCATCGAGCAACTGTATACCAGAATAAGCAATAGTATCAAAACTAGGAACATAAAATTTAGTATTAAAATTAGATTTTCTAAGTGTATCAAATTCATCTCTCATCGAAAGCTCTAAATTATAAATGCCTGGCTTTAAATTGAATGAAAATAAATGAGAAGCAACATCATTAACCATATTGATACTATCCTTAGGAATGATCAAATGCAATTTAGCAAAATCTGCAATATTATCAGAACTATCTTTTATAAGTAATAAAATTGATACCTTAGCATGTTCGTAAGGGTAGACTGCTTCAGTAGAAAAACTTAAATTATCAGGCAATATAGAAAGATAAAACTCTATATAAGGTCCATTATTAGATGAATAATAATTATTATAATTTAAAAATGCTTTAATTTGATTATTTGAACTTTCTTGAGAAAATAAAATTATTGATATAGATATCAATAAAATAAGAAATATTGACTTTTTCATTATTTAATTGTTTTATAAATTAAAAAAATTATTTATAAAATTACAAAATTTTTTTAATATAATATCATAAATAAAAACGTTGTATTACAGATTAATGCTATCAACTAAGCATTGTTTGATATTATCATTAATTTGTTCAATGAAAATTTTAGAATTTTTTAATACGTCAAAATTTGATTTATCATAATATGTAATAGTAACCAAAGATAGATTATATGTAAGATCAGTATTAAAAGATTCATTGAGTTTATTTATTAAAATTGGCAATTTTGCAATATCATTATTAACACAAACATAAAAGTAAAAAGCATCTAATTGCATAAGGTTTATTCTAATATTTAAATCTGCGAAAGTATAAAATATTAAAGATAAATCATTTTCATTGAGGGAAAGCAAATTTTTAGGAGCAATAGAAATGAGTACTTGATCACTTTTAATTATTAAAGAAGAAATATGTTCATCATCAGAAGTGATATCATCTATTAGAGTGCCATCAAGAGTAGGATTATAAAAATCTTTAACAAATAATTTTATTTTTTTACTTTGTAAAGGTTTAATAGTTTTAGGATGCAAGACAGTAGCACCATAATAAGCCAAAGTAAAAGCTTCTTTGTAATCTATATGATGTAATAACACTGCATTTTTGAAAAGTTTAGGATTGGCATTAAAAATCCCTGGGACATCTTTCCAAATAGTGATAGCTTTAGCATCTAAACAATTAGCAAAAATAGCTGCAGAAAAATCGCTCCCTTCACGTCCCAGAGTTGAAACATAACCATCAATAGATCTCCCTATGAAACCTTGAGTTAAAAAAAGATTATTATTTTGCAATAAAGGCTTAACTTTTTCATCAATCATTTTATTTGTCAAATCCCAATTAATGATAGCATCTCTATGCTGTGTATCAGTAATAATAATGTCGCGAGCATCTAACAATACATTTGGAATATTAAAAGAGTCAAAAATATAATGTAAAATAGTAGTAGATAAAATTTCACCATAGCTAATAGTAGCATCATAATGAATATCATATTCCCAATTTTTATAATTATACAAAGCATGTTCTAATTGTTGGAAACATTGATTAATATCACTAAAAACAGGATGATCTACGTTATTAAAAAAATAAGAAGCAATATTTTCATGAAATTTTTTAAGATTTAATAAATCATTGCTAAAATCTTGATTATCTCTAGCTAAGAAGAGTATATTTTCGAGAGCATTAGTAGTTTTAGCAAAAGCAGAAATCACAATAAGAGTAGGTTCATTATTAATATTATTAACTATTTTGATAGCTTGTTCAATGGATTTAGGATCAGTTAAGCTACCACCGCCGAATTTATATATTTGCATTTTTTAATACAAAGGTAAGGGGAAAAAATGAGAGGGGCAAGTAAAAGATTAATCTTTTAAAATCAATATTGGATTTAATCTCAATTCCATATACACATACCATGCTTGCCGATCTGATGATGCTAAATTAAGCATCCTGCCTACATCTTCTATCAATTTCTTTAACAAATATTTGTGTTTTATTATATACCACATTATGTAGCTTTGCAGATATTTGGTAGCTACACCTCTGAATTTATAATTTATCCAATTCACAAATATGCCTGTATGCTTCTCTATAGCTGTCAATCCATACAAATCATTTTTACTCTTTTTATTGTTTATTAACTCTTTTCTCCTAAGTTCTTTGGCTTGTATATTTCGTAATTCTTCGTCGTCATCACTACATATTACGCCATTCTTTGAGATTTTTGTTGTTAATATCTTCTCTATATGTGCTTGCCTTACCTTTTGGAAGCCTACAACATTAAAAAGCATATTACCACTTCTATCTTGAGTAGCTAGTACAGCTACTTTTTGAAGTCTTCTTATTTTAGCAATCAATTTGTCTATTGCATTACGCTTTCTTCTGCCTTTTTCAGAGTATTCCATGAGTAATTGTTTCAACTCGATAATTCCAAAAAAGTTAACATTATTATCAAAGCTTCTGAGAGCTGCTAATATTCTATGACGCCAAGCAAAGCTTGTAGGTAAGCTTATGCCAACCTCATCAGCACATTGTTGTAATGTTTTATCTTCAAGCATGCAACGAATGTAGCCAAGCATCTTTTCACGTTTTTGAATTTTATAAACGAAAGTGCCAGTAGTTACTCTAAAGTTTCTTCCACAATCTTTGCAAATATAAAGTTGTTGTCCTTGTTGTCTACCGTTTTTAATAATATTACTACTTTCACAATTGGGACACAGAGGAGCAGCACTCAGAGTTTTTACCTCTTGATAATCAACCGCATCAGCCTCTTTCTCTAACAATAAATTGTATATATTATCTAAAAATGCAAGATTCTCTTGCTTGCCCATAGAGATATACTCGTCTACGTCTTCGATTATCTGTTTCATAATTCTAATAAATTTTTTACAAATATATAAAAAATTTTAATTAGTTATCCAATATAAATTTAAAAATAATTGTTATTGATTAGTCAATTCCCCTTTTCCCTTAAAAAAATTTTTTTATTTTTAATTTCTTTTTTAATTTTGCGAAAAAACAATTATAATATGAAAACTACTAAAATAATTGTGCAAATTGTACTATGGATTGTCATTGTAGTACTTGCTATATTGATTTTTAGAAGCATTACAGATCCTTTGAATTTTCAAAATGAATTTAAAAGAAGGCAAGATGCTGTGATTACTAAATTAAAAAATATTCGTTCTGCTGAACAAATGTATCTCCAGGTAAATAATCGTTATACTGCTAATTGGGATTCTTTGGCAGAATTTATCGAATCAGGTAAAATACCTATTATTAAATTAACTGCTGATCCTAAAGATACTACTTATACAATTTTCTTTAGAGATACTGTAGGTTATAAAATTGTAAAGGATTCTTTATTTAAAAATATTCCTGATTTTAATGCTTATGAATTAAAATACATTCCTTTTTCAGATATTACGGGAACCCCCAAAGATACTTTTTCTATTAAGGTAAATAAAATTGATAAAGGAAATGTATGGGTTAATACTATTGAAGTTACTGCTCCTTACAAATCTTTTATGAAAGATTATGATCTAAATAGATATGGTGTAGATCCTGAGGGTGTTCTTAAATTCGGATCTATTACTGAACCTATAACAGATGGTAATTGGGAATAATGAGTATAAAAAATTTCGAAAAAATTTTAAATTTCGATTTAGAAATAAATAATGCTAGTATAAGCCTCTTCACTGAAGGGGTTTATATTATTTTTTTTGCTGACAAAACTCCTATTAAAATTTGTTCTTTTCCTTGGGAATCGTTTAATGGTATTTTTGAGAATGAAATTGTCAATTATCCTCATTTTAATTTTATAATTGCTTCTGAGCAGAGTACCATTTCGCCAAGCGATTTTTTATTGAAATATTCTAAAAGTGATTTTATTCAAATTTTAGGTTGGGAAAATCCTGACAATGTACAAATTAATGCACTGCCAGAATTAAATGCTGTGATGTTAAATAAAAAAATATCCATTCCTGAAAAATTAAATCTATATCCTTATACTGCTCATGAATATCTTTGGCTTAAATTCATTCTAAAAAGAAAAACTGACGGTGTATTTATTGATGTTAGACCCGGCATTTCTATAATTGCTATTATTTCTCAACAGAAATTATTGTTTTATAATTTAATGCAATACAATACACCAATGGATCTTTTGTATTATATAACTAGTGCAATTAATTTGACAGATACTGAAAGTTTAGATTTGCCACTATTTATTTCTGGTGCTATTACTGCAGATTCATTATTATTAAATAAGATAGAACCTTTTTTTAAAAATATTAATTTTTTATCTGTTGGAGATAATTTTTTAGAAGAATACTCTCATTTTTTCGTTTCTAGTTATGAGCTATGCGAATTATAGGCGGTTCACATAAAAAAAGACAAATTATCCTTCCTAGTAAAATCGATATTAGTCCAACTACAGATTTTGCTAAAGAAGCATTATTTAATATTTTAAGATATTATACTGATTTTCAAGGAATTGATGTTTTAGATATTTTTAGCGGAAGTGGAAATATTTCGTATGAATTTGCTTCTCGTGGGGCAAACAAGATTATTGCCATAGAAAAGGATGATTTTTGGTATAATTTTATTCAAAATAATATTGAAAAAATTAATTTAAAATCAATTTCTGTTTTTCAAATAGATGCCTTTTATTTCATACAACATTGTAAAGAAAAATTTGATATTATTTTTGCTGATCCACCATATAATTTAGATAATATTGATAAAATTCCTGATATTATTTTTGATAATAATTTATTAAATGACGATGGCATCCTGATATTAGAGCATGGTGGTAAACTTTCATTCAGTGATCATAAAAGATTGATCGATCATAGATCTTATGGTAAAGTTAATTTTTCTTTTTTTAAATAATGCTATTTTTAAATTATAGGTAAAATAGTATTTTTTATTAAATTATGAGTAAAAAAACTACGAAAGACAATAAAAATCTTGAAATATTCAAATCTGATTTTGAGATAGAAAGGATATTACCATATGCTGATGGTATTAGTGCAGGTTTTCCGTCGCCAGCAGAGGAATATCTAGAGCTAAGTTTAGATCTTAATAAAGAATTGATTAAACATCCAACAGCCACTTTTTTTGGTAGAGTAAAAGGTAATTCTATGCAAGATGTTGGTATTTATGATGGCGATATATTAATAATAGATAAATCTTTAATGCCTTATGATGGTGCTAAAGCTGTTTGCTATATTGATGGTGAATTTACTCTGAAAACTTTAAGAAAGATAAATAATGATTTGTGGTTAATGCCTGCTAATGAATCTTATAAACCTATTAAAATTAATGAAGATAATGATTTTATAATTTGGGGAATTGTAACTTATGTGATTCATAAAGTACTGTGATTTTAACTGATCTTCCCCAAAAATATTAAAGAAAATATGATTATATAGTAATACCAGTCTATGTTAAGGGTAAGGGGTATTTGATTTTAATTTTATGTAGGCAATAAGTTCAAATAATTAAAAAACTGGATTTTCTCAATAACCATGAGGCTATTGAACTATTAAAAATTTATTAATTCTGGGGAAGATCCGTTACAAACTTGCAATTAATTAGGATAATTCCTGAATTACTCCTAGCAATGTGTTTTGTTACAAATCATTTCCTAATGTGGGTTTTAAAAAAGCTTGTTATTATTAGGACTATTCTGTTGATAATAAATAATATTTATAGAAACTTTATTATTTAAATGTCTATTTCAATGTCATTAAAACAATAGTAAATTTTGAGCCCTCTCCTACCCTACTCTCTACATATATTTGACCATTCAGATCATTAATTATATTTTTCACTATTGCTAAACCTAGACCAGAACCAGATGTTTTCGTTGTGAAATTAGGTTCAAAAATTTTTGTTAATTCTGCCTCAGGTATACCTGAGCCATTATCCTCAATTGTAATTATAGCCTTTTCATTTTCGGAACTAATATTAATTTTAATAAGACCACGTCTATCATCTACAAAAGCTTGCACTGCATTTTTAATAATGTTAGTAAAAGCTCTATTTAATCTATTTTCATCACCATGAATAAATAATTCATCTATATCAGAAATAAACATAATATCATAATCCTCACTTTGGAATAAAGCCACTAAATTTTGTAATAGTTTAACTAAATCCACATCAGTAGCTACAGGCTCTGGCATTTTATTAAATTGCGAAAAAGCAGTTGCTATATCAGATAAATGTTCTATTTGCTCGAGTAATGTAGCCAAATATTTATCTATATCTTTTTCGAATCTTTGTCTATCATTTTCCCATGTTTTTTGTAGAAATTGCACACTCAATTTCATTGGCGTTAATGGATTTTTTATTTCATGAGCTACCTGCTTAGCCATCTCTCTCCATGCCATTTCTCGCTCACTATGAGCTAATTTTTCTGCTTTTTCTGCCAATTCATCAACCATTTGATTATATTGTCGTACCAGTTGACCTATCTCATCATTACTTCTATATGATATCTTTTCGTTTTGACTAGATAAACTCAAGGTTTTTAATCTTTTGCTAATTAATTTTAATGGCCTATTGATGTACTGCGTGATTAGAAAAGTGATAATGAGAGAAATGAGTAATAATATAGTATAAATATTTATGAATGTGCCTATAAGCTCACTTAAATCACTCCTTAATTCTGAAATTTGATTAAACATCGGCACAGACAATATTCCTACAATTTTTTTATCAATAAAAATTGGGAAATATGCATTCCAATATATAAAATCACCAATATTCTCTTGATTAGTATAATACCAATAATTTTGCCAATAGTTATACCAATAAACATTTGGATTTATTAAGTCGGTTAATAATTTATTCTGAAAAAGAGAAAATTGCGTAGATGATAGTAACCTACCATCAATATTATAATAATGAAGATCAGAAAAATAAGAATATTTATATCTCCACAATAAAGAATTAATATTATCAGCATTAATGTCATTATTTATAATTTCATTTTGCAATGATAAATAAAGTCCATAATTACGTTCAAAATATCGTTTTTGCAATTGATGTAGATAAGTATTTTGTAAATATTTAACAGAAATACTGCCTGATATTAAAATCACTATTGTAATAATAATTATCAATGTCAATTGCAGTCTACTAGCAAAACTTCGTAATATTTTTTTAAGATTAAACCCTTTAAATAATAAATAGTAAAAAATATATAACAATAAAACTATTATTGTAAAATAACAGAAAATGCTAATCCAACTTGGCAAAGAATGATTAGATACCAATACAATATATTTTTCATCATTTATTTCGCTTTTTATCGAATATTTACCGTTATATTTAAATAATTTACCTATAGGAGCATACTGTATAATATTATCAGCTTGTAATGGGAAAATAGTATTACCATAGCTTTGTAATAAATTATTATTAAAATATGTAGCATAATCTATCTGTGCAGGTAAAAGTTGCTCTTCATCAGCATTAACCAATAATTCTAAATATCCCTCTGGTCTGAAAGGTTGTTTTTTATAAAATTCTATAAACAAATAATGTGGTAGCTCACTATTCAACTTAATACTAAATAAATAATAATTAACATCAGCATTAGTAATGTAATATAACTCCTCTGAAATAGGTTGAGTCTGTGAATGCTCTATAATGCTATCATAATAATTCCAACAACTTATTTGATTATTATTATTTAAAAAAATATCGTTACTGCAACAAATAAAACCCAAAATATCATATTTACCCTGAAATGAAGATAAATAATAATCTTTCAGATATGTGAGCCAATTCATATTAGTATCTAGATGCTCTGTGTATCTGAGAATAATTTCATCATTATTAATTTGATTTTTCAAATCTTGTAAATGATTTTCTAATATTAGATCTCTTTCTGAACTAATTTTGACAGCATTTAATAATAAATAATTAGAGAAACTCTGATGATGAACATGCATAAATAGTCCACTCGTAAGAGCTATAATACAAAATCCAAAAATATATACAAAATATCTTTTGACCCATCGTTTCGTAATAAATGTAAATAAATAGACTATAACCCATATAGTCATCCCTACCATTGATAATACAATAAAAAAACTTTGATTTTTTAATAATAATATCAAAAAAATAACATAAAAAATAAATCCAGAATAAACTATGGTTTTAGATGGTTTACGCATTATCATTAACCTCATTACCCAGATCCATATTGCTAATAAACTAATAACCAATAGTATTACAAAGAAAATATCGATCTTCGTTACTATCCATTCGTAATAACTATAAGGGAACTCAGTAGCATTAAATATTTTATATATCCAGATAAAAATATTACCTGATAAAAATAAAGAAATAACAAAATAAAATAATTCTCTATACTTTATGGGTAATAACTTATAACAAAGCTTAATGACTAAAACACCTAACCATAAAATCAAAAATATTTTACCGATATTATTAAAAGTCAATGATAGAGCAAAAAATGAAGGATTGAAAATATAATATCTTGTCGACAATGCATTTAATAATATCCAAAGTAAATATGCTACAATAATGATAATGACAAATAATATGTAAACTTTTTTACTACCTTTCCATTTATCTGCAAATGAAGTGAATAAAAAATATAAACCAATTAGAAGCAATAAAAAACAAAAAAGAGCTATTAAGTTTTGTGTTTTAGTATATTTAACTGGTAAAGGGATAAATTCTAATTGCTCTAAAATAAGTGTTTTATCATTATTAATATTAATCGCAAAACATCCCAAAGGATCAATATGTTTATCAATACGATTAGCGAGATATTCATTATTTATCAAATAATTATTCTGTAGCTGCCAGGATAAAATTATATGATAATTAGAAGTATCTTTAGCAAAACATAAAAAGATACCTCTATCATTTTTTACAATGTATTCATCATTAATAGACTCATCAATTAAAAAATTATTTGTAGACCAGTAAACTAGACTATCTTCGCTATAAATAAAAATGCCTGTGTTTTCAAAATTATTTTTTTCATATAACCCTTGCATCCTGTCCCAATCACTACCTTGAACCAATTGCAAAAAAGTTTTATCAGTAAGGACAGATTTCAGTTTTTCCCAATTTTTATCTACCCTATTGGTTAACTTATTTTGATAAATCAATTGATAAATTTGATAAAAAGTATGATTAATAGTAAAGACGAGGACAGAAAATAAAATAATTGATAAGCTGATTTTTAATTTTTTATTAATTAAAAGATTTAAATTAGGCACAAGAATTTATTTTATACACAAAAATATTAAAATTAAATAAAACGAAAGAGAATCATTTTTCGAAAAAAATGAGAAAGAACAAAAATATTGTTTGGAAAAATATTGGATACAAATCTATAATATTTAAATTTTATAAAAACTCGCATTGGGATTAATATCTAAGACTAATTATTGATATAAAGTTACTAAATTATACGTTTTATTAATAGTAAAAATATTAATGATAGTTGACAAAAAGTACATATATCTAAAGATAGAAATTTGATATATAATAAAAATCCCAGCTGGCTGGATGGTAGATAAAACTTTTTAATTCCATTTAGAATAATATTTAGCATTCAATATATCTAAAAAAATCATATCCAATATTTATCCAAACATTTTTATTTAAATTTGACAGAGAAATATTAAACACAGAGTTCACAAAGAAGGCACAAAGAACACAGAGAATGCTTGAAATTTATCCAGTGAGATAACTACTATTATACTTTGAATGTATCTTTTATTTTATATCTCACGGGGTGAATTGTCTGAACTGGGATCTTTGGGATTAAAAGATTTATGGATTTTGTTTTTCAGGGCTAAAGCCCATAGCTCTTTTTATGTCATACCCTGACCTAAAGGTCAGGGTTATTTTTTATTTGTGCTAATTTGTGCCCATTTGTGTTCATTTGTGGATTAACTTACAACTCATATTTTACTAAAGTCCTTATCCTATCAACTAACCAACTCATCAACTAATCAACTTTAATATTTTATTCATCTGCTTTCCCCAGTAGCGTATTGTTTTACACTTAAGGGACTAGTAATGCCTCTCTCGTATAAAATTTTGCCTAGATAAGCTATCATAGCTCCATTATCTGTTGTCAAATTAATTGGAGGAATAAAAGTTTTGTAACCTAATTGCTTACCACTATTTATAAATGTTTGTCTTAATTCTGAATTAGCTGATACACCACCTGCTAATACGATATTTTTTAATCCAAATTGTTTAGCTGCTTTTAAGGTTTTTTCTACTAATATTTCCACAATTGTCCTCTGATAGCTGGCTGCTAAATGTTGTTTGTATTTTTCGATAAAATCAGGATCTTTTTTTAAATTGTCTCTAACTAGATATAAAAGAGAAGTTTTCAAACCGCTGAAACTAAATTGAAAATCTGGAACTTTGGGTTTAGTAAAATGAAAATAATGAGGATCTCCACTTTTGGCCAATTTATTTATCATTGGGCCACCAGGATATGGTAATCCTAATATTTTCGCTGCTTTATCAAAAGCCTCTCCGGCAGCATCATCTATTGTTTCACCAATAATTTCTATATCATCATAATCACTTACTTTTAGTAATTGTGTATGTCCTCCTGAAACAGTAAGACATAAAAAAGGGAACTCTGGAACTGGATGTTTTTCATCTGGAAATTGAATAAAAGAAGCAAAAATATGTGCATATAAGTGATCTACAGCTACTATAGGTATGTTAAGAGCTTGTGCAAAAGATTTAGCAAAACTTATTCCCACCATTAAAGAGCCTACTAGACCTGGTCCAAGTGTAAAAGCTACCACATTTACATCTTTTTTTTGTAATTTTGCATATTTAAGAGAAGTATGAATTACTGGAATAATATTTTGTGCATGAGCTCTGGATGCCAGCTCTGGGACCACTCCACCATAGGAAGCATGTACTTCCTGGGTAGCAGTTACATTACTAATAAGTGTGTCATCTTTCATAATAGCTACGGATGTCTCATCACAGCTACTCTCTATCCCCATTACTATTAAAGTCATAATTATGTCTTTACACAAAGGTAAAAAAATTTTTAGAACTATAATTTTAATTTTAATATGGCTAATATTTGCTGTACCTGCTTTACTTTTGGTAACTATAAAAGCTCCAATTACTCAGAATTATTTTATTAGCATTTTCGAAAATTGGTGGCAAGATAATTTACATGCAAAGTTCGAAATTGGTCAAATTAAATTTAATACTTTTACTAATATAGAACTATTAGATGTATACATGTATGACCAGCGTGACAGTATATTATTCGGGTTGCCTCATGTTAAAGTAAAAATTAAAAATATTAATCCTTTTAGCAAGCCTTTTAGTATGGACTTCAAAGATGCTATCATAGAGCAACCATATATGAATATGCGAACTTATGAAGGTGATAGCGTTTTAAACATTAATTATATTTCTGAATATTTTTCTAAAGATACAATTAAAGAAAAATCTACTCCTAAAATCACTATTGGAAATTTAAAAATTATTGATGGGACTATCAAATATATTGATGATAATTTTCCAGTTTATGACAGTACTTTTAATTATAATGCTATGGACTTCACGGATGTAAACCTTTGGATTACTGATTTTAAAATGACTGATAATATTAATATAAATGTAAAGATACATGAGCTATCTACTAAGGAAAAATATGGTATGCAGCTCAAACATTTAGACTGTGATTTTACTATTAATAATAATTATTTCTCGATGAATAATACTCATTTAACTACTCCTCATTCACAATTAAATGCAGATTTAATTTTTAAGTACAATTCTTTCAATTCTTTTAAATCTTTTATAGACTCAGTAGAGATGAATGTATATTTCAGACCATCTAAATTATCTTTCGTGGATATTAGTTTTTTTGCTCCAGATGTTCGTGGTGTGTATATACCAGTCCGATTGAATGGTTCATTGAATGGAAGTGTTAATGATTTACGTTCAGATAATTTGAAACTTATTTTAGGTAAATCTTCAGAAATGGACGTAGAGTTTTGGATGAAAAATGTGGTAGATTTTGCTAATATGCAATACTACCTAGCTATTCAAGGTAAAAACATTAACAATGAAGATATAAGTGCGATTACTATTAAAGGAGAAAGTATTTTACCTACTAATATTCATATACCTTTTATTAGCACACTCTCTGTAAATGCAAGTGGTGTAGGTATGGCTGATATTATTGATTTTGAAATGTCTCTAGACAACCCAAATGAGAATATTTATGTTACAATTAATGGTAAAAATGGCTCTTATTCTGGAAAATCTAATTTTACAAATTTTAATTTTGCTGAATTAAATATTCCTGGAAATCCACTACAACACTTAGATGGTAATTTAGATTTTGATATTAATTATTTAAATGTCAATAATTTTAATTTATCTACTTTATCAGCACAAGCAAATTTGGATATTAATAAAATAATAATCTCTGGTATAGAACTATCACAGATAAAAGGTACTGTTGACAAAATTGATTCTAATTATCACACAGAAATTCATTCTTTGGATCCTAACATGAGGTTAGATTTAAAAGCTAATGCACAATATGGTAAAATATTAAGCTCTATTGTATTAGATATGAATGCAGAAAATATAAATTTGAATAATCTGCATGCTGCCAGAAATGAAAATGAATCTAATATATCAGCCAAAATTAATGCAAATATTAATGGTAACAATATAAATAATATGCTCGGGGTTGTATCTATTAATGATCTTCATTATAATGAAGGTAATAGATCTGGAAGTATGGATTCATTATTATTAACAATTCAAAATATTAATGATATTGAGAAAAATATAAATATCAAATCAGATCTTTTAGATTTTGATTTGATAGGTCAAATAAATTTTGCTACTATTGATGAAGCAATAAAAGAATTTATTAATTCGTATTTTCCACAACTATACAATGATAGCACATCCCTATCTATCGAAACAAATCAAAATTTTAACTTTTCACTACTGATAAAACCAAAAATTCAGCAATTCGTCAATATTTTTGTTAAAGATTTATCTCTGTCAGAGATACAGACTCGTGGTAGTTTCCAAAGTAGTACAAATGAGCTAAACTTTAATATAAATATACCTAAATTTTCATATAGTAATATAGCAATTGCTGATAGTCTAAATCTAAATTTGGAAACTTTCAATAATGTATCTTATCTACAATTAGATATTAAAAACATTACAAGTAATCAAATTAATACTAACAAAATAGAATTATTGAGTACTATTAATAATAGTAAAGTAGATTTTCAAATAAAAATTCCCAATGCACAGGTGTATTATCCTATGAGTACTGATATACAAGGATTTATTGATTTTAAAGAAAAAAATAATTTGTCTTTATACTTTTATCCTAGTTCTATAACTATAGCAGACTCTGTTTGGTATATTTTAGAGCCATCAGCCATTATTTATCACGGTAATGATTTAAATATTTCAAATTTCGAATTAGTTACTAATACTCAGAGCATAAAAGTAAATGGTATTTACAGTAAAACATCAGAAGCCCCATTAACTGTAGTTTTGAAAAATATTGAAATGTCTCAAATTAATAATTTCGTTAGTGATTTTCAATATAATATTGGTGGCTATATAGATGGTAAAGTAGAGCTAAGCAAATTTAATCAAAAAATGCCAAATTTACTTGCTAATATAAATCTAAGTGATTTAAGCTTTGATGGGAAACGAATTGGGGATTTAGAATTTACTAGCAAATGGGACACAATAAAAAAAGGTATTAAAACAGACTTGGTTTTGAAAGATATAGGTACACAAGGCGTCAGAATGCCACTAAAAGCTAATGGTTATATTTATCCTACTGGAACAAATAATATGGATTTAAATATAGATTTTAGTAATTTTAATTTATCTTTTATAGAACCTCTGATGTCTGAATATGTATCAAATATAAGTGGCTATGTTCAAGGGAATATAAATGTTTATGGTAGCTTCTCAGCTCCCCAAATGAAAGGAGAAATAGAACTAATACGTACTAGATTGAAAATAAATTATACTAATGTAGCTTATACTTTTACTACAAATGTCAAAATTAATCCCAACGAAATAAGAATAGATTCTATAGTACTAAATGATCCCGAGGCTAATACTGCAAGTGGATACTTTGTGATGAATTATAAAAATTTCTCTGATTTTAACATGGATACTAGGTTAACATTTAATAAATTTTTAGCTGTAGATGCTCCACCAAATCAGAATGAATATTTCTATGGTAGAGGCTTAGTAAGTGGGACAATTAGATTGCAAGGACAAATAAATTCAATGAAAATCGATGGTAACGTCAGCACCGAATCAGGTACTAGACTATATATACCTATTTCTTCAACTAGTGTAGTAGAGCAAAGTAATTTTATTAATTTCGTAAATCCCAAAGATACTATTACTGACACATTACAAATACAACCAAGGAGACAATTAACTTCGGATAATACAACAATTTCTATGAATCTAAGAGTATCACCTAGCCCTGATACAGAAATAAATATAGAATTTGATCCTAGAATTGGTGACAAAATAATGGTAAAAGCAAATGGTGATATACAATTAACTATGGATGCTGATGGCAATCTAAATCTTTTAGGAGACGTGGTAATAGTAGATGGATACTACAATTTGACAATGCAAAATATTATAAATAAAAAATTTAATATCGATCCAGGAAGTGTCATCAAATGGCGTGGTAATGTAATGAATGGAGAAATGGATTTAACAGCTAGGAATAATGTTCGTACATCTTTATATCCACTTGTGGGACATCTTGACTCTTCCGAAGTTTATAGACAAAAATATTTAGTTAGTGTGCTTTTGCATATCACTGGGAATTTCATGTCTCCAGAAATTAAATTTGATATTGAATTACCTGAAGCTGATGAAGAAACTAAAAATTTAGTAAAAAATGTATTGAGAACAGATCAAGATGTCATGCAAGAGGTTTTTGCTCTATTACTTTTTAATTCCTTCATTTCTCCTACAGGTATGCGTGGCTTAGATATAGGAAGCGGTATAGGTAATACATCTTTCGAAATGCTATCTAATCAATTCAGCAACTGGCTTTCTCAGATAACTGGTGATGTGAATGTAGGCTTTGTTTACAGTCCTACAGAGACACAAGTAAGTCTGTCTACTCAACTTTTAGATGGTAAATTACAAATTTCTAGTAATATTGGTGTAAGTAACAACAATACTTCTGCTACTCAATCTTCATCAAATTTTGTCGGCGATTTTGATTTATCATATCGATTTAGTGATAATCTGAAACTTAGACTTTTTAATAAAACTAATCCCTACGATCAGCTCATTTATTATGGACAATATACACAGGGTATAGGTATTTCATATAACTATAGCTTTGATAGAATAAAAGAAATGTGGACAAACTCAAACAATAAAAATGCAATTAATAATGATAAAAAAAGGAAAAAAGATAAAAAAGTAAATGAATAATATATTTAGCAAAATAATTTTTTGGATATTATCTCTATATGGTAATATTATTTATTCTCAATGTGAATTACAAGAAATATATTTTAATAATAATTTAAGTAAAAAAATATATTATAATCAATTTGATAAACCTTTGTTTATTCAAGACCTACAAAATAAAATTACTGAGATTTATTATTATAAAGATACTTTATTGACTACTAAAATTATTATTTTTAATACTGATACATTAAAATACTATTATTCATATAATGAAAAAAATAAAATAGAAAAAATTAGAACATTACATAATGCTGATCTTGTCTCTGTCGCATTTTATAATTATTATGATACTCTACCATTTGAAATAGAAGAATATACTGATTCTATGCGATATTTAACAAGATATTCATATGATCACTTGGGCAGAACAAAAGAAATATCATATGCAGAACTATCTGATACTGCAACTACTTATTCACAAAATTGGATTTATAATTATGATAGTAATGGGAATCTAATAAAAAAAATACAATTGAGAGATAATGATACTCTTTGCATTTGGATTTATGAATATTCTAATGACCATTTTTTATTAAAAGAAAAAATTCAAAATAATTTGGATACGACAGATGCTTTAGAAAAATATTTTATTTATAATAATGATGGCAAAATAAAAGAAGTTTTATATGTGAGGAATAACTTGATTATACAAAAAGAACAATATAAATTAAGATCAAATAATACAGAACTTAAAAAAATTATAAAAAAAGATTATTCAATAAGACCAATAAAAAATAATGTAATAAAATATAAAACAATAGAAATAGACTGTGATTGGGAGACGGGGAGACTATGAGACGGGGAGATTGGGAGACTGGGAGACTTGGTGATGGGGAGACTGGGTGAAGGGGAGAAAATGAGACTGGGAGAGATGGAGAAAATGAAAGATTAATTAAAAATGCCCCTTAATTTTAATTTAATATTGAGATTTTTTATAATTTTGAAACAAAAAATAAATTTTGACTAAAAAGTTTTGTGTCATTGTAGTTTTAATATTAATTACTAAATCATCTTTTTCGCAACAAGCTTTTATTACAGGCAAAGTAGTAGATAGCATTACACTAGCACCTATTCCATTTGTTCATATATATTATTTAAATACAAATAAAGGTACTATTTCAGATATAAATGGTAATTTTAAAATCGAGCAAATTACAAATAATAAGTATTTGATATTCAGCTATTTAGGATACAAAAAAGATACTTTGCATATTGATGACATTACTAATATTGAACTTGTAAAGCTTAGCCCGATTGATTATCAATTAGAAGCAGTAGTTGTAACGCCTGGACCAAATCCAGCTGATAGCATAATAGAATTAGTAACATTAAATCGAGAAAAAAATAATCCATTAAACTATAATAATTTCACATGTACAGCATATAGACGTTTTGTAGTTTCTACATCTGTAGATTCTATTAAGAAAAATACCAAATTAGCAGATAGTATAAAAGATATATATGTAAATTTTTTTGAGCAACATCATATTTTTTTGACAGAAAACATATCAGAAATAGTTTATAAATATCCCAATGATTGGCATGAAAAAATAATAGATAGCAAAATATCAGGTATAAAAGATCCGACGATAGCTATGTTATTTAATGAATTGACACCATTTTCATTTTATTCTAAAACTGTAAGTATAGGAGACAAAAATTATCTAAACCCAATAAATCCAAATAGTAACAAATATTATTATTTCTCATTGAGAGATACGATATATGATGGGATAGACACTATATTTGTAATACATTATCAACCATATAAAAACAAAAATTTCGAAGGAATAGAGGGACTTTTATATATATCTAAATATCGTTGGGCTATCAAAAGTGTAGTAGCTTCGCCATATGATCATACACCTGGATTATTAATGAATATTACACAAAATTATGAATTAATAGATTCTTTATGGTTCCCCCAAGAATTAAAAACAGATATATGGTTTACTGGATTCACTATGGGCGGCTCTCCATTATTTGCTCATGGAGAAACTGTACTCAATGAAATAAAAATTAATAATCCAGATTTCAAAAAATCATTTACATTATTTAACACTGAGGTTGCACTGAAAACAAAAAATAATGAATTATTAAATAAATACAGAGATTATAAAGATTCACTAAAAGACATAAATACATATCAATTACTAGACAGCATAGCAGCAAATAGTCATTTAAACACAATAGTAGATTTGACAACTGCACTAATGAGTGGATATATACCAATTAGCATATTTTATATACCATTAAATAATTTAGTTCAATACAATGTCTTTGAGAAATGGAGATTAGGCTTAGGCATTGTAACAAATAACAAATTATCTGAAAGATTCATTATAGAAAGTTCAGCAGGATATGGACTAGGAGATAAACAATGGAAATATAGCCTCTCTGCAATTGGCTATCCACTTAAAAATTTCAGATGGGATATAAGAATAGGATATTCGAAAGATATAAATAGATTAGGACAAATAACATTTCAAGAACAGCAGATGAATCTCACCTCTCCAGAAAACTTTTGGATATATTATTTAAATAAAGCAGAATATGCAAAATCGCTATATTTATCTACAAATTATTTTATAAATAAAAAACTGCGATTATCACTAAAAATTAGCGATAATCAATTATTATTCCATCCTGATTATAACTATGGATGGGAAGAGAATAATATATTTATAAAAACGAATAATTATGATTATAAATCACTAGAATTAAGAATGCAATATAATTCAAAAACTAGATGGATAAAAACGCCGACGAATATATTGCCTTTTTACGATATTGAAACCAGTAATATTTACGGATATTATAGATTTACTATAGATAAATTTAAAAAAATGAGCCACTTATTAGCATTAAAATTAGAATGGCAACATAAAATGAATTTTTCAGGTAGAATAGGTATAGACATGGAAATAGGCACTATATTAGGAGACCCACCTATTTCACTGACATACAGTCCCATAAGTAAATATGAATTTTTTGCTGTAAGTTCACCCTATACATTTCAAATATTAAAACCAAATAATTTTTTTGCATCAACATTTGCTACAGTACATATGAGATATTCATCGAATAAAATTAAAATAAATAGATATTCAAATCCTTATTTTGTACCTTTTATTTCATTCCATATAGGAGATATAAGTGAAAATATTCAAGCACATTATTTAGAAAAAATTCCAGTAGCAAAATATGGATATTGGGAAGTAGGCATGAATATTTCAAATATTTTGCAGACGTCATTTTTTTCGTTTGGAATAGGAGGTGCATATAAGTTAGGAGGATATAGAGATAAAGACTGGAGAAAGAACACTACTACATTATTGGTGCTAGATTATCCGTTTTAAAAAAGAGTTGTTTTATAACATATATGTTTAAAATAATTAATGATATTAATATCATATTAAAATTTTTATGTAAATTTGCCCAAAAATCAATATTTATGAAGAGTTTAGTTGATAACATTAATGAACATCTGGCTATGAGTAAGGAAGACTCCAAAGCCTTCTTTGATAATCTCTACGATTTCCTACTACAGAACGAAGCTGACGTAGTAGATTACCAAGGTTTAAAAATTCAAAGCACTCCTCCACTATGTCCAAACTGTCGTAGCAACGATATTGTAAAAAATGGCAAGCAAAAAGGTATGCAAAATTATCTTTGTAAGCACTGTGGCAGACAATTTAGGATTACTACTGGCACTTTTGTTTATCGATTACAAAAACCACAACTTATGCTCGAGTACATTCGATGTATGGTTGCAGGCAAAAATCTCAGAGCTTGCGCTATGGAGGTTGGCATTAGTCTGCCAACAAGCTTCACCTGGCGACACAAAATCCTCGCTGCATTAAAGAATTTTGACAAAAATTTCAATTTCTTTGGCATAGTAGAAATAGACGAATTGCTAATGGATTATTCTGAAAAGGGTAGAAAATATTCTAGTGTAAAAGAAATGAAACGAGCAATGAGAAAAAAGCCAAAGAAGGTGGCTGTAATAGCTGCTACAGATAGAAGTGGTAATATTCTATTCAGGAACACTGAGAATAAAAGAGTGAAGCGAGAAGACATTGAGAAGTTTCTAAAAGGGAGAATTACAGAAGATGCAGTTTTATGTACAGGTACCAAATACGCATTTAGACATATAAGAAAGAGTAAAGTGAAACACAAAGAGATTGTTGGAGCCAAAAAGAAAAAGCGAGGTATCTATAGCACAGCTATAGTGAAAGCTAAGTCGGAGGAATTTGCTAGATGGATATATTCGAAGTTCAGAGGAGTAGCAACCAAATACCTACAAAACTACATTATGTGGTATGTAGCGATAGGTAAATACCTATCAAAGGACATCATTAGTAATATTGGCAGAATGCTTAACCTTGCATCATCGGATAGATTTGCCTGGTATGAATATTTTAGAGTGAGTAAAATATCATATACTGTTTGAAACATTTGAAAAATGTTCGTTGCTTTCCATACCTCATAATCACTCCTCTCAATACTTTCTAAATTTACCATCTAAATTTTGTTATTTCTGAATAATTTATACTTTTATTTACTGTTTCTTTGTTTAAATTTTTTATTACTTTTATATTTGTTTTAATTTCTCTCTTATAATGTAATATGTATAATGAGTATTTAAAAAGTTTTCAAAAATATTTGCTTTTAGATAAACGCAATAGCCCAAATACAATTGATGCGTATTTAAGAGATGCTAGTAAGTTAATTAATTATTTTAGTGGTATTAATAAATCATTCATTTCTGCTAATTTGTATGATTTAGAACAATTTGTAAGTTTCTTATCTGAATTAGGGTTGGAAAGTAGCACATTAGCACGTATAATTTCTGGCATCAGGGCTTTTTATAAATTTTTACAAGAGGAAGAAATCATAGAAGACAATCCTGCTGAGCAATTAGATACACCTAAAATTACAAGAAAATTACCCGAGATTTTATCAATTGAGGAGATTGAGCAAATTTTATCTGTTATAGATTTAAGTAAGTTTGAAGGGCATCGCAATAAAGCCATTATTGAAGTTTTGTATGGTTGTGGGTTGAGGGTAAGCGAGCTTATTAATTTGAAAATGATGGATTATTTTGCTGATGAATCCATTTTGAGGATTATAGGAAAAGGTGATAAAGAACGCTATGTTCCTATTGGTAGTAAGGCAAAAAATGCTTTGTACTATTATATAGAATATAGTAGACCTCATTATCCGATGGTTACTCAATATCAACAGTATATTTTTCTTAATAGACGTGGAAAAAAATTAACTAGAGAAATGATTTTTATAATTGTCAAAGATTATACTGCTAAAGCTGGTATACAAAAAAATGTTCATCCACATACTTTCAGACATAGCTTTGCTACACATTTGGTAGAAAATGGCGCAGATCTTTTTGCTGTACAAGAAATGCTAGGACATTCATCTATAACTACTACTGAAATTTATACTCATGTTTCCATGTCATATTTGAGAGATGTTATAGATAATTTTCATCCAAGAAATAAAAATTAAAATTTTATAAAAAATATGATAGTTAATAATAGAAATTATCAATCAGTATGGGCAGATTTTAATAATAAAAGAATTTATTGCATTGATCAGAGGGTACTACCTTTTAGATTTTCGATTTTAAAATTGAATAATCTAAATGACATCTCTAATGCTATCACTACTATGGCTGTACGTGGTGCTCCAGCTATTGGCATCACAGCAGCTTACGCTATTTGGTTATCACATTATTCTAATAATGGTAACATTAATCTTATCCTTCAAGATTATAATAAATTAATCTCACTACGTCCCACAGCTATCAATTTAAAAAAAGGTGCAGACTACGTGTTTTCAGCAATAAATGAAAACATAAATAATTCACAAGTTTATGATAGAGCTATCGAATTTGCAAATAATGAAATGAATGCTTGCTACAAAATTGGAATGTATGGAGTGGAATTAATTAGAGCAATTCATAATGAATCAAACAACACAGTGAATATACTTACTCATTGTAATGCTGGATGGTTAGCGTGTGGTGATTATGGAACAGCATTGGCTCCAATTTTTGAAGCAAATAAACAAAATATACCTATTCATGTTTGGGTAGATGAAACTCGTCCATTAAATCAAGGTTCTCGTTTGACTGCATGGGAACTTTATAATGAAAAGATACCTTTCTCTATTATTACTGATAATACAGGTGGGCTGCTTATGATGAAACATAAAGTCGATATGATAATAATCGGTGCAGATAGAATAGCTAGAAATGGTGATGTAGCTAATAAAATTGGTTCTTATCTAAAAGCTTTGGCTGCCGCTGCTCATTCAATCCCATTTTATGTGGCTGCTCCTATTTCTACTTTTGATTTCTCTTTAGATTCTGGTGATGACATTCCAATAGAAAAAAGGAATACTTCAGAAATACAATCTATTCAATCTTATTATAATGATGAATGGATTAGCTCGGAATTATTCCCATCAGATTATCGATCTATTAATTATGCTTTTGACATCACTCCTGCAAAATTTATTAATTCTTTTATTACAGAAAAGGGCATTTATAAAAATATTAATGACTTAATAAAGCAATTTTATTCTTAATATAATAAATTTTTTATTTAAAATCTTGTAAATAATGAAACAATATTTAAAACAAGCCAAAGAAATCTCAAAATTTATGCGAAGACTATATCTTCAAAAGTTAACTACTAGCCTAGGAGGTAATATAAGCATGAAAATAGATGATAGGATTTTAATTACTCCATCGCAAATAGATAAAAATGATCTCAAAGCTAAAGACATCGCATATTTAAACACAAATGGAGATATTCTAAAATCAAAACATAAAAGAAGTTTAGAAACACCGATGCATATAGCTATATACAATGCCAGATCTGATATACAAGTGATAATGCATGCACATCCATTTTGGTGTACTGTAGCTGCTATTTGGGGCTTGCAGATAGATACTAATGTTACTGATGAAGCTCAATGTAATATAAAAAATATAAGCTTTGCTAAGTATTATCCAATGGGGACAGAAGATTTAGCTAATGAGATTGCAGAAAAAATAAGATATTCCGATGTTGTCATAATGCCCAATCACGGTATAGTATGTGTAGGCAAAACACTTATAGAAACTTTAGAAAAATTAGAAATTGCAGAAAATTTAGCTCACATTAGTTGGTTAAAACAGTTCAATGATAAATTGACGCATTTGCATGAGTAAAACTATTGTAATGGTTTTCGAAACATCAAAATATTAATTGTTTAAAATAATTAATGATATGTTTACTTTATTTTATATGTTATTTATATCAGATATTAAAAGCAATTAAAACAAATTATGTATAATTATAAAATTTTAAAAATATTTCTAATAACTATAGAATCAGAATGATTTTGTTATATTTTTTTATTTAATAAATATCATATATTAATTTAATCATTTATAAAAATTTTTTAAAAACAATCCCCCCTAAAATCCGCTCCTACAACCTATTTACATTAAAAAATCATTACAAATCTAATGTTGTTTAAACATTTTTCTTAACGCTTTAATCCCATCACTTATCACTTATCACCTATTCTCCTCGTCTCCCCATCTCCCCGTCTCCTCGTCACCCAGTCACATCTTCTCCCCCTCTCCAAGTCTCCCTGTCACTTATCAATTATCACTCATCAACCCTTAAACATAAAAACTCCTAATTCAAAAACTTTTTTACAATACCTTTTTTTAATAATTTTGCTAAAGATAAAGTTTTGTAATGCCCAAAAAATTCAATAATTTACAAGAATATATTTCTTTGACTCGTGAAGTAATAAAGGCTAATAAAGATAAGGGCAATCGTTATGCAGAAATTTTATCTTCTCTATATGCTGATCCTGTTCATTTTTTGGATGAAATAGTGCAAAATGCGGAGGATGCATGCGCTAGAATCGCTAGAGAGGGCAAAATGATAATACAATTTGAGAAAGATGGCATAGCTATTTATCATAATGGAGATCCTTTTAATGATGATGATTTCATTGCTATTACTACTTATGGGAAATCTACTAAAAAGCAATTGAGCAATATTAATAAAATTGGTAAATTTGGTATTGGGTTTCGTTCTGTATTTGGCATTACTGATACTCCTGAGATACATTCTAATGGCTATCATTTTGTTATTAGAGATTTTGAATTATTAGAAGCTATCGATCCTATTGATGTTCTAGAGCCATATACTACCTTATTTAAGTTTCCTTTTAAAAAAAATATTTCTGCTACAGATTTATGGGATAGAGTAAAAGCTTGGGACTATAGATTTATTCTTTTTCTGGATTATATTAATAAAATCGAAATTATTAATAATATAACTCACGAAAAATTTTTTATAGAAAAAATCAATACTGATGATAGTAAAATCGTAATTTTATCTACTAATATGACAGAGACTTTAGCTGATGAAAAGTATTTGGTCATTAGTAAAATTAATAATAATCAAAAAAAATTATCTTTAGCTCTTTCATTAGAAAAGCTATATCTTGCTAATCCACTTTTTGTTTTTTTCCCTACTAGAGAGATATTGCATTTGCCATTTATAGTGCATGGTTTTTTTACGACCACACCTACTCGCGAGCAGATACCATGGGATAATTCGGCTATTAATGAGAATAAAGTTTTATTGAATCAACTGAAAAAATTATTCACAAATTTTCTAAAAGAGTTATGTAATAGAAATTTATTAACTGCCGATTTATATGAGGCTTTTTCTTTATCTTTTAATGAGCATCCTATTGAGAATTTATGGTTCGAGCAATGGATTGATTTTCTTAAAAATAATAACTCTATTTTAACAAATGATAATAGATATTATCATTATTCTCTTGTTGCTTTCCCCAGAAATAAAATGTTGCTAGAGCTCATACCTAAAAATGTTTTAAATAAATTATGGAACAAAAAAAATTGGATTAATATAGAGCTGATTGATAAAACTAATTTTATAGAATTGATAAAAAAAGAGTTATCTATTCGAATTATTGATGAGCATGATTTCGCTTTTGCATTGAAAAAATTCAATTTTAATAAAAAATATAATTCTCAACAGATAGAATTTTTTTATGAACTTTTAGCTCAAAATCCAGAGCTAGTTTTGCCAAATAATAAAAATAAATTTTATAATTTAAGTGATTATCCATGGTTGTATACTTCGGATAAAAAATGGAAACTCTGGGATGAGGAGATTAGCAATGTTTTCCTTTATGGAGCTCCAGATCCAGCTATGAATATTAATCCAGTACTTATAAAAAATGAAAATATTGTTAATTTATTCTATTCTCTTCAAATAAAACCTTATGATGATCAAAAAGGTATAAATCATCAATTGACTATATATATTTATAAAAAAGCTTATCGTAAATTTTGGGATTTGTTTTTAGCTAATTTAGATAAGGTAGATTATGAATTATTACAAAGTTTTGAATGTATTGCAAATATAAATAATGAGTGGTGTAAACCAAATGAGTTGTATCTACCAAGTAAAGAATTAGAATATTATTTTTCTTATAATAAAAATTTTGTGAATTTTAAATGGTATAAAAATAATTATAAATTACCTCTATCTCAATTCATATCAATATTTGAAAAATTAAATGTAAATAAATTTCCAATAAAAATAAAAATAGAAAATCATTTAAATGAAGATGACAAGACAAAGCTGCGAGGACATAGTGATATAAAGCCAATAGTAGAGGAAAATATTGATGATTGGACTATAGAAGGGATAGATGATTTTTTAGCAAATATAAATTTAGAAAAAAGTAATTTTCTTTTACATTGGATTTTGCAATTCCCTGATGATTACTGGTGGGCCAAGTATAGCTGGGCTTCATATATTAGAAATGATGAGGCTGTATTTCATTCTACTATTTGGCAAATTTTATATACTAAGCCGTGGATTTATGATGCAGATGATAATTTGATAGCTATCAGCAATCTCAATATATCAAAATTAAAATTGGATTATAGATTATCTGCTTCTGAACTACAACATTTTATAAATATTTTTGATTTAGAAGTAAAAGATAATTTTAGCCTATCATTAGATGAACTAAAACTGATAAATATGTATCGTAGTGGTACATTAAATTTAGCAGATAAGATAATATCACAAAATAATAAAGCTAAAGTTAATATACATTATTTCGATATCCAAGAAATTAGAAAAAATGGTTTTGAAGTCGATTCTTTGAAAATATTGGAAGAATATGTACCTGACTTTCCTAAAAATTTAACTCCATTAATGCATATTAAAAAACCTTTTGAGAAAATTTTTAATAAATTTATAGATATAGCATATCAATGGATAATGCAACAAACATTAGCAAATAATGAAACTTACAAAATTAAAAAATGCCGTGATGGCTATATAGATCTGATGAAAAATGAAATTGTAATGACTCGATATTACATTGGTGGCAAAACAGAGCCTAGTGATTATTTTATGATTTATAAAACAATCTTAAATACAGATGTAAATATACCCACTAGTTTGCTATTAGTAGATTTATCTGATGTAGAAAATGCTTTATTATTAGAGATTAGAGATTATAAGCAGTTCATTAAAAACAATATTATAGATCCAGAAATTATTTTTTTACTATGGTGAAAATAGAAAGCGCAGTTAATAATTTTTTAAAAGAACTAAATAGAAATTATAAGCAACTTAAATTTCTAATAGGTGTGAGCGGTGGAGTAGATAGTATGGTGCTTTCTAATATTTTTATGAAATTAAACCTGAATATTGCTATAGCTCATGTGAATTTCCAATTACGTGGCAATGATAGTGATGAAGATGAGCAGTTTGTGAGAGAATATTTTACAAATCTTGATATTCCAATTTATATTAAAAAAGTGGATACTAAAACATATGCAAAAGAACATAAATTATCTATCGAAGAAGCTGCAAGAGAACTGCGATACGACTATTTTGAGGAATTAATAGAGAAATATAATTATGATTATTTGGTTCTAGCACATCAAGCTAATGACGTTATAGAAACTTTTTTTATTAATATCTTGCGAGGAGCTACATTATTTGGTCTATCCAGTATACCACAGAAAAGATCTCAAATCATTCGTCCACTTTGGCATGTATCTAGAATAGATATTGAAAATTATGCTGATGCACAAAATATACCTTTTAGAATAGATAAAACTAATAATGAGCTAATATTTTTGAGAAATCGCATTCGGCAGGAGCTCTTACCCTTAATCAATAATATGCGTCCAGGTGTAGAGAAAACTATACTTAATAATATTCAGATTTTACAAGAACAAAGTGATACTTATGATTTTTTATTAAAAAAATATTTAGAACCTTATATTGTTTATTATGAAGATATGAGCTTTTCTATTAATTTTTTGCAATTGCACCTATCAAAAATTGCAGTTTTGCACTTTATTCTATCTCCACTGTCAGCTACTTTTGATCAAATTCAAAATATTATCAAGGCTTTACCTAAAAATGAAACTCGACAATTTATTTTGCCTGATTACAATGTTTATACTCAAAAAAGCAAATTGTATGTTATAAATAATCACACTACTTTCCCCGAAATAACTATTACTAAAAACAGAAAAACTATTAAAGAACCTTTTGAGATAAACATTAAAATAGCATCATCAGATGAATTAAGTATAAATAAAATGCCCCATTTTGCTTTTATGGATATGGAAAAGATTAAATTTCCATTGAAATTAAGAAAAATAAAGGAAGGAGATTCTTTTGTACCTTTTGGTATGAAATCACTTGTTAAGATTAGTGATTTTTTAATCAATCAAAAAGCTACTCCTATAGAGAAACACTTTCAATATGTTTTAGAAGATACAACTGGCCAAATCATATGGTTAGTAGGCAGACGAATTTCTGAAGTAGTGAAAGTAGATGAAAATACCAAACAAGTATTTGTATTGGAATCTAAACAAAAAATAAAATCAAGATCTGAGCAGTGATAACACGAAGAAACATTGTAAGTGGATAAACTGTAGAATAGCTAACGATGGGAGCATCATTATCTGATAGAGAGCTAGCAAAAGCTAGAGCTGGTGGATTTGTAACACTACCAGTTATTAAACCAATGAGAGTTAGATAATTTAGTTTAAAAAATAATCTACCAATTATACCAACGATTAAAACAGGTAAAATGGTAATAATTGCTCCATAAGCTACCCAAATATAACCTCCATCTACAATAGTTTGTACAAAATCTGTACCCACACTTACTCCTACTGCTGCTAGGAACATAGCAATACCAATTTCTCTGACCATTAGATTAGCACTCACAGTTGTATAAGTAATAAAATGATATCTAGTACCGAAATTGCTTAATAATATTGCTACTATTAATGGACCACCAGCTAAACCTAGTTTTATAGGTTCTGGAATACCAGGTAATTTAAATGGAATACTTCCTAAAAGTACTCCTAAAGCTATACCGATAAAAATAGCAAATAGATTTGGTTCGTTCAATTTTTTCAAAGAGTTTCCTAAAAATTTTTCTACATTATATATAGCCGATTCACTACCTACCACTGTCAGTCTGTCTCCTATCTGTAGTGTTAAATTAGGATTAGCTACCAGATCAAAACCAGCACGATTTACCCTAGTAACGTTGATACCAAAATTGCTTCTTAGCTTTAATTGTCCTATAGTTTTACCATTGACCTTGGAATTAGAAATAATTATTTGTTCAGAGAATAATTTATGGTCGAGCTTGTCCCATTGATCTTTGTCCATTTCTATGGGTTTACCTAACAATTGCACTATTTCATTATAATTTTGCAAATTAGTAACTAGTAATACTTTATCATCTTTATTTAAGATTGTTTTAGGTTGAGCTATTTCAATATTATTTGTGTCTGAGTGCAAAACACGAGAAATTACAAAATCTTTATTTATTAATTTTTTTACTTCATAAATACTTTTTTCGAAAACATTGGGATTGGTTATTTGCAAAGAAAATACTTGTGCTTGGGTTTCTTTTTTATTGTCAGATTGTTCTATATCTTCTTTCTCTTTATTTATGTCGATTTTAAAAATATATCGTAATAATATGATTACAAGAATCACACCTAAAATACCTAACGGATAAGCTACGGCATAACCGAGAGCAATTGACGGGTCTGCATATCCTGTCATTTCTAAAAATGTTTGTTGGGCTACTCCCATGCTAGGTGTATTAGTTACAGCACCAGATAGTATCCCAGCCATAGTAGACATTGGCACCTTAGTAATTCTATGTAGTGTATATGTTATTAAAACACCTAATACAACAATTAATAATGCTAATAAATTTAATTTTAATCCACTTTTTTTTAATGAAGAAAAGAAATTAGGGCCTACTTGTAATCCTATAAAATACACAAATAATATTAAACCAAATTCTTTGACAAAGCTGATAATATGCTCATCTACGATGAAACCTAAATGTCCAAAAAGTATTCCTATAAATAATACCCATGTTACACCTAGTGATATTCCGAAAATTTTTATTTTGCCTAAATATACTCCTATAGCTATTATAATGACAATTATAAATACTGAATGAGCTATACCTGTACCAAAAAATAATTCATTGATAAAATTCATAGTAAAATAATTTATCCTAATTATACATAGAAACTTTATCTTTTGCAAAAATAATATTTATTTGCTATTAACTTCAATTTTATTTTGTGTATAGTAAATAATGTTTCCCTAATATTTAATAAAAAAATAATTTAAGGTATTTTAAACATTTTACTTAAACTTCTATCCCTATCACCTATCACTCATCACTTATAATTTATTACCTCGTCTCCCCGTCTCCTCGTCACCTATTCTCCCCATCTCCCTGTCTCTCCCTCAATTTATCAGCTAATTAATTATAAATAAAACGAAAAAATTTAAAAAATATAATTATTTATACCTTTGTAAATAATATTAAAAAATCATGCCTGGTATATTGTATTTAATTCCTAGCCCTATCGGTGATATTAAAAATGTCGATTATATTACTAAAAATGATCTTACTACACTTTTGAAGTTAAAATATTTTATTGTGGAAGATGAGAAAACGGCACGAGCATTTTTGCATTATTGTGGACATAGTCTCGATAGCCAAGTAGTTTTCACAGAATATAATGAGCATAATTATAAAAATTATTTTAATAATGAATGGTTAAAATACATAAAAGCAGGCAATGATATTGGGTTGATTTCTGAAGCTGGTACTCCGTGTATCGCAGATCCTGGTAGCGAAATAGTACTAACAGCTCATTTAAATAATATTGATGTTAAGCCATTTACGATGCCTTCTTCCATTATTTTAGCATTAATGTCTAGTGGATTGAATGGTCAGAAATTTACTTTTCATGGTTATCTAAATAAAAATGTAGATAAACTAAAAGGTCAAATTAAATATTTAGAAAAAGAAAGTAAAAAAAACAGATATACTCAAATTTTTATGGAAGCTCCATATCGTTCGCAAAAGACTTTTGAAACACTAATACATACATTATATGATGATACACTTTTGTCCGTAGCGGCAGAACTATCTACTTCTAATCAATTTATTAAAACTAAACAAGTAAAAACTTGGAAAAAAACAACTATAGATTTAAATAAAAAACGTTGTATATTTTTATTTCTTTCATCACACTCATAATAAGTAATTTATATATAATAGTTTACTAATGATTGATGAAAACTTTTGTACTCATAAGATAAGGATTAGAGTATAAGAAATTTTTAAAATAAATCTGATTATACTCTTAAGAAATATAGCTATTACTGAGACATTCATTATAATAATTTAGTTATTAATATAAAGCTTAATTAAAAAATGTTTAAATTAAATAATGATATAATAATTTAAATTAGACTTTTAAATTATTATTTAAATTATGGCTTATAAAGAAAATTCATAAAAATTTTAATTTTTATGAATTTTCTTTATAAAATGTTCATTGAAAAAGACTTTAAGCATTATAAAATTACTAATAAAATATCATTAATTAATTTAAACATAAATTATATTATCACGTAAAATACTTAATAACAGATAGATAAAATAATAATTTAGTTATTAATTAAACGCCTAATTTGAAAAATTTTTTTATAATTTTGTTTAACATTTTCAAAAAATTAATTATATTTGTATTATGAAAAAATATATTTTAATTCTTATAATTATGGTGTCAAATTTATTTGCAAATGGACAAGATATGATTAGAAAGCCTGTGGTACAGGGTACATTCTATCCTAATAATGCGATTGAACTAAAAAATCAAATAGAAAATTGGTATAGAGCATATCAGCTGACTAGTTATCCTAAATCTATAAGAGCTTTGATAGTGCCACATGCTGGATATGTCTTTAGTGGAGCTGTAGCAGCTAGAGCATATGCTCAGTTAGAACCATCAGCAAAATATAAAAATGTTTTTCTCATTGGTAGAAGTCATCAAGGTTACTTCAGTGGAGCTTCGGTATATCCATCTGGAGCTTTTGTGAATGCTTTGGGAGAAGTGCAAGTAAATGATACTATTTGTGAGGAGTTGCTTAAATATAAAATTTTTTCTCATCCCGGTTATTATCACGATAAAGAACACTCTTTAGAAGTACAACTACCTTTTTTGCAATTACGCTTAGCTCCAGATTTTAGAATTATTCCTATTTTGGTTGGCACAGAGAATACAACTATATTAGATGAGATAGCTTCTATTTTGAAAAAATATTTCACAGCTGACAATCTTTTTGTCATTAGCACAGATTTATCTCATTATCCTTCTTACAAAGATGCAATTATTTCAGATAGTTTAACTGTACAAGCTATCACTACTGGTGATCCTTACAAATTTATGTCAGCTGTCAATGATATCGAGATGAGTGGTAAATACGATAACTTATCAACTGCTGCCTGTGGTGCTGCAGCAGTATATGTGCTTTTAAAAGTCATTGAAAAAGAGCCATTTGAAGTTAAAAAAATCTTCACTGCTAATAGTGGAGATGTATCTGGAGATAAATCTAGAGTTGTGGGATATGCTAGTCTAATAGTTATTCCGAGAGATACTAAATCTGAAATAAAAAATCAATCTACAGATGCTGAGTTTACACTTACAGAAGAAGAAAAAAAATTTCTTAAAGATTTAGCTTTTAAAAGTATAAAGTATGGGCTTACTTATCATACATATCCCAAAGTAGAAATTCCTGATTGGCCTGGATTACATGCTAATTGTGGAGTATTTGTTACTATAAATAAATATGGTAGATTGCGAGGTTGCATAGGTACATTTAGACAAGATCAACCTTTGTGGCAGAATGTAATGGAAATGGCTCAGAGTGCAGCTTTCAATGATCCACGTTTCTCTCCACTCAGCTTTGATGAATTAAATAAAATTGATATAGAAATCAGTGCACTCACACCTCTTAAAAAAATAACGTCTATTGATGAAATTCAGTTAGGTAAACATGGCATTTATATTAAAAAAGGATTGCGTAGCGGTACCTTTTTACCACAAGTCGCTACTGACACTGGATGGACCTTAGAAGAATTTCTCGGTCATTGTGCTCAAGACAAAGCTGGTATTGGCTACTATGGATGGAAAGATCCAGATACTGAAATTTACATTTACGAAACCATTATTTTTTAAACTATTATTGAATTTGGCGTTTAGTTTATAAATGTTGAAAAAAATTTTGTAAAAATAGAATAACTACAAAATTTATTCTTGGCTCAAATTAATCTCACATTGGGGAAGATTTGCTATAATGGATCTTAATGAAAAATATTAAAATTAGCATTACCATAGCACACGGTTTAAACCGTGTGCTATGGTAATGCTAATAATATTTGGTCAATAAATTTAACCATTTTCAATATTTTTATTTCTTCTTCAGTCAGGTAATAAAGTTTATAAATCAGATTGTCTATTTTTTTTAGCAGATCTTCCTAAAAAATATTAGACTAAATATGTAAATGTTAATGTGTATTTGGCTTTAATTTTATGTAGACAATAAATTCATATAATTAAAAAAATATATTTTCTCAATAACCATCAGGGCTATTGAGCTATTAAAAGTTTATCAATTCTGGGGAAGATCCGATATAATATATAAATCCCGATTATGATAGTTGTTTTTATCCATTTGCAAGTATTAATGAAAACGAAGATGAAAAACCAGTTTTATTAATAGATTTGGAAAATAATTCTTATATTATACAAGCCAAATCAAGTATTGAGGAAGTAACAATATATAATGTTTTGGGGGAAAAGATGGGGCAATACAATCCTTTTTCCAATCAATGTAAAATAAATATGTCATCATTTTCCTCAGGTATTTATTTCATAACATGTAAAACATCAAATAAATTATTTAATATAAAAATAGTAAAACC